>VAPK010608632.1_pt1 | contig 54794 bp, 41 predicted proteins | sample 3395031 | NCBI WGS metagenome assembly VAPK01 (sample SAMN08290443, study PRJNA428436) | hydrothermal vent metagenome | isolation source: Deep-sea hydrothermal vent chimney 1 | place: Pacific Ocean: Juan De Fuca Ridge
AATACCTTTATGCATGTCTGAACGGTTTTTAAATATATTAGGTAAATTAAAAAACATCATAACTTGTTGATTCTGATCATTTTTTTGTGGGGATCCCTCAGGCTCCGACCCCATTTATTGTTATCAAATTTGCTTTAACTTATCTATCGTAGAATTAATAGATTGATAATCAGAATTTTTCTTCTCAACCCATCTGGTTAAAAAGTATTCGAATGCGCTTCTTTGATACTGAGCAGTGTTATCACCAAAATTATATTTCGCAAATAAATTAAATTTATCTTTATATTTGACTAGACCTTTTATTTTGATTTTTTCGTTATCATTCAAATCAGCTCTTTCTAAAATATCATCATCCCAGATAATTTCTTCAGGAATATTTTTTGGTAAGAAATAAACACAGTCATGGTGATATTCAATGTATTTCAACATCAAATCTATTTTCTGCTCAGGTCGCCCACTATCGTGGTTAATCTTAATATTCTCGCCAATAATTTCCTTAATGAGCATTTCTAAATTTTCAATATTTTTATCACTATCAGATAATCCTGTAACATCTATTTTAGACCTACATTGATCTCCATCAAACAATATAAAGTGTTTGCAGTCTTCTTCCTTTGAATAAACAAGCATGTGTTCCCGTTTTATAAGGCTTTCACCGCCAGGGAAGTATCTAACCTCGAACAGCCCTTGGTCATCATTTTCTTCAAGCACTTTATCAACAATTAACTTTGCAAAATCATCTTCAACGACAATAATTTTTCTATTCGAATATGAACGCCCTATATGTAAAAATGCTTTTTCAGGATATACGTCCTCAATTATATTTACTTTCCCAGTGTCTGCATTCTCATACAAGATTTTAATTGCCTCTTTGGGCATTCCTTCAATAATATCAGGAGAGTGTGTTGATATAACAACTTGTAGTTTCTTTCTTTTGCATTGCTCTAAAACAAAATTCATAAGCCTTTTTTGAGCTGTTGGATGTAATGAAGTTTCTGGTTCATCTAATAAAACAAGGCTATTATCATTAGCTGTGTATATGTCATGTATCAAATTAACAACAGCAATTTCACCGCTACCTGCATAAGCTTCAGAGTAAACGGCATTATTAGTCTTATATCTGATAGCAAAACCTCTTTCTCTATCATAAAAATCATGTTCTATTATTTTTGCTTCAATATATTTTTTTCCTAAAATTTTTTTAATAACCTCTAACTCATACGCAGATAATTTGATAGGAGCATTAGCGCTTCTTGAATAATATGAAGACACTCTATTATGGTCAAAAGTACTTTTTATTCTTGGTGCATATTTTCTAATAACATCTTGCTTACTATTGAATTCGCCCTGACTTGGTTTAGAACCAAAATAAAAATATTTATCATATGCACTTAATGAATATCTAAAGTCCATATACAAAACTTCATTTTTTAGTAAATTCCACCTTGTTTTAGACGAATCTCTAGCATCAGCATTATTTGGGAATTTATCCATTCCATAACTTATCTTGGGACGAGCAGGCTCCCAGTAATCAGGGTTTATTTTTTTAGTTTTTTTATCCTTGTTTTGAATCCTTTCTTTTAATACTTCAACTTGCCTTTTTGAGTTTTCTGTAAGAAAAGAATAAATAAAACAGTGTCTATTTTTTTTTAAGTCTTCGATTGGATCCAATGCGGTTGTGTACCAATATGATGCAATACTGTTTCCCAAAGGTGCCCCATACAAGGCTTGTAATAATGAACTTTTTCCGGATCCATTCTGTCCGACTAAAAATGTAATAGGATAATCAAAATTAACTTTTAAATCTTGATCAAAATTTTTAAAAAACGGAAATCTAATATATTCAATATACTTTTTAAATATTGTTCTTTTTTTATCTGATTTAAATATTTGTGAAATACTATCAATATTTTCTTGAATATTACTCATTAATCCTTCTCGTTCCCAAAGTTGCTCTTCCAATTTCTTCAGCAAACACTATAGGCTCTGCATTTCCTAATTTTATCTAAATTTTTTCTGCTCAGGCTTCAGCTTCTTTCTTCTTTGCTTCTTCAATCCGGCACATTAAATGAGAAATAAGACTTAAAATATCTAAACAATCTTTTTCAGAAAAAAGGCCTGAAGTTGAAAGATCAATTGCCTCTTCGTGTGCCACAACATTACGGCCACCTTCGACTACACCTTGAGAAAGTCTACGTTGCGCACCTTCAATATTATTAATTGTATTTTCAGCAAAATTAGTTCCATTAGCTCTAACGTATCCAGCAGCAACCTTTATGGTTTTTCCTGGCTCTGGGCCAAATACCTGCCCCATTAAATCAAGGTCATGATTATTATCATTTCCTGAATATTCCCTAGTGCGATTTGCATATCGTTTTATTGCTTCCAAAACTGCTGAATAATAATTCTCTCCAATATAACCCTTTTCTGACGCATCTCGAATTTCTGGATGAAGATGGCGCCAATGCAAATTTGGATATTCAGGAGCTAATTCATGCACAGCAAAAACAACGGGGTTAAATGAATATTCATCGACCCCTTCATCAGCGCTTAAAGTTTTTACAATTGTTTCTACGGGCTTTCTAATATTATCAGGTAAAGTTGAAAACCATTTTTCTTTATCTATACCTGTATCTTCCTTAAACTTATCGTCCTTTTTATTTTTTCTTTTTTCTCTCCAACTAATACCGACTTTAGAAACAAGATCTCTTAACCATTCCCTAAACTCAATCATTGCCTCGCTTTCCCAATTAATAGCTTGACGATTAGTAGAAATCACATCTTCATCCAATAGATCAATGAAATCGGCCTTAATCCATCCCGTAAGGTATTGGTAAAAATTACTAGAGGTACTATCAGAAAAATATTCTGGTGCATTTACAAGCTTACCTCTAGAAAAAATAGTAATACCTCGTAATCCAGAGCTTGGCTTTATTGGAAATTTAGCTGTGATCAGATTAAAGTCAATATCTTCGATATTCTCAAACTCTTTACATTCGACATCAGCTTTACTCCAAAAAAAATCCTGTTCAATTTGTTGATAACGTCGCTCATTAGTTACCTCAACAGAATCCCCACCCGTTTTTTTCAATATAATCTTAAAGTCTTCGTCAACAATAAAAATCTTAGACAAGCTATCTGCAAGCGACTCCAGATCGAAAGGACTGGTTCGTTTTAGCTCTCTCAATGTAATTGATATGCCATTTTTCTTATCAATTTCTTCATCTTCAATATCAGAAACTGGATTATATGCACCACTTGAATTAATAAGCTTATCCCAATCCAATTCAAATCGATTTCTTTTCTTTTCTTGCACTACATCCAAGACAATTTTCTTTGCTAACCCAAAAAGAGCCAACTTACCTAAACCTTTTTTTCCTGTTGGCATTCGTCTATATATTGGTGATGGTTTATCACCATCCTCTGACCTTCTATTTCTTCCAATCACAAGGAAACGTTCTTGAATATCTTGTGCACTCATCCCACAACCATTGTCTTTCACTGTTATAGAAACAGGAGAACCGTTTTGTTCATGGAAAGTCACCGTTACTTCACTTGCATCAGCATCATAAGAATTCGAAATAAGCTCAGCCAAGGCAGGTGGTAGAGTGGAATACATCTTCACACCTAAATGTTCTATAGTTCTTGGATCAAACTTTAGTTCGTAGTCCATACCTCTATCCTCTTATGCGAGACTATCCAAATGTTTCACAATCATCTTCGCTTGCCTTTTGATAAATTCAGGAGGCAATGCATTTCCAATCATCAGTGCTACTGAATCTTTTCCTTTACGTAACGAAAACTTATATTTTTTAGGAAATGTCTGAAGCAAAGCAGCTTCTCTTAATGTAATAGCTCGATCTTTTTCAGGGTGAAGATAACGACCTTTTGATGGTTGATGACACCCACCTGTTAGGGTAGGAGCTACGTTATCCCAAGCCATACGTCCATAAACATCTTGATAACTTTTTGGTCTTTTTATGTGACAAGGAAGCCAATATCTTTTTGGTATGTCAGATCGAGAGCCACCATCTTTAGGTACTAACGAAATAATTTTTTTAACTTTCTCACTTCTTTCTACTACAAGATCATGTAATGCATCATTACTATATCCAACTTCCTTCAAACCAGAAATAGCATCACGAACCGTTCGTTTTTTAATTACTTTTCTAGGTGGATCTATTTTTCCAAACCTTGATGCGATCATAATCATCCGTCTTCGACGCTGAGGAACCCCATAATCTGCTGCATCTTTAACAATTACTGTTTCATCATCAAAAACATAACCTAGTTTCTTCAGCTTATCGACTACTTGAATCATTCTTTTATCTTTTGCTAAGCCAGGAACATTTTCCATCATGATTGCTTTAGGAAGCATAGCTTTAACATATCTCACGAATTCAAATACTAAATCATTGCGATAATCATTAACTGAAGCAGTTCGATTTCTTGTCCTATGTGTTGAAAAACCTTGGCATGGTGGACAGCCTGCCAATAGATCTAATTCACCCTTCTCTAACCCTAATTCATTAAGCATTTTTTTAGGTGATAGCTTACGAATATCTGTTGCATATAACTTGTGATCTTTATGATTTAGTGAATATGTTTCAATTGCTGCTTCACTAATTTCAACTCCAGCAAGCACGTTAAAACCTGCTTTCTGTAAACCAACAGTTAATCCACCTGCACCACAGAACAAATCAATTGCTGTATATTTTTTCATATTAATTGAAGCTCCCTGAAAAAGGTAACAACATTCATTCACCGCAATTCCATTTAGCAGCTTTCAGGTTGTTTATAAATTAGTTAAGTCATTATGAAGGGGGAAATTCATAACATTATTCTTATTATATAGTGCTTAATCGTACTTTATTAGAAAGCCCATTACTAGCAAGGGTTTCACCTGATTTTAAACTTTCATAATTCCTATAATAAAAAGACTTTCTATCCCCTTTTCTGTCTTGCGTTACCCTCTGATCTGCTCTACCCTAAAAGAGAACTTTTAGCGAACCTCTGCATACTTTAAGCAAGCTGTTCAAATAAAACGCTTCTATGCTAATTGTGTTGATATAAGTAGGTTCTGGGCAGAAAACTAGTTTATATTTTATATAATTTGTCATGTTAAAATAGACTTAATTAACTATATTTAAACTAAAATATTGCAAAAGTTTAATATTTTACTATTATGTAAAGTATGGATAGACAAAAAGAGAAAAAATTAAACCAATTGCTGTCTGAATGGCTACCAGGTACTGTTGCTGTGCAACCCTGGTTGGAAAAGCGTGGCATATACAGACAGCTCACGAATAGCTATGTGAAAAGCGGTTGGTTAAAAAAGCTTGGCCGTGGTGCATTTATGAAAGCAGGCGATAAAGTCATGTGGACGGGTGGACTTTATGCGATACAAAAGCAATTGGGGTTATCGATACATATAGGGGCACAAACTGCTTTAAGTATAAAAGGCTTCGCGCACTACCTTGCCCTGGGTGAAGATCGAACTGTCACACTGTTTGGTGCACAGAATGAAAAACTCCCCTCCTGGTTCTTAAAGAGAAAGTGGCAATTAAATATTCTCTATGCAAGTACAAACCTGTTTAACGACAACCGTACACTTGGTCTTACTGAATCTAAAGATGATTCATATACTGTGACACTTGCTACACCTGAGCGAGCAATCATGGAGGTAATCTACCTTATGCCCAAACATGCGCATTACGAAGATGCACAACTTGCAATGGAAAGCCTGACTACGTTAAGACCAAACGTTGTTCAGTCGTTATTAGAAAATTGTAATTCTATAAAAGTGAAACGCTTTTTTATGTGGTTAGCTGAATATAATCAACACAAATGGGTGGACCGTTTAGACCTGTCAAATGTTGACTTTGGTAAAGGCAAACGCACAATCGTTAAAGGTGGCGTGTTTAATAAAAAATATCAAATCACCGTACCTAAATATGATGATTCAAGAGAACTGTAATTAAAGAAGAGAAGGCTAATCATGGAAGATGTTTACCGAAGACAAGTTGAGTTATTAATACGTTGTTTACCCGAGGTTGAAAAACAAACGTGTTTTGCCTTGAAAGGCGGAACAGCAATTAACTTATTCGTACGTAATATGCCACGCTTATCAATCGATATTGACCTGGTATATTTACCGATTGAACCTCGCGAACAAACGCTCGTCAATATTGGAGATGCGCTTAATGAAATTGCGAATAATATTGAACGCTATGTAGCGGGCTCTACAATCACAAAAATCAGTAAAGAGAATAATACTAATAAATTACTTATTGAATATGATGGTGTTCGAATTAAAATAGAACCAAACATCGTACAACGTGGTGTTATTTTTAAAACTGAAGAACATCATTTATGTGAACGTGCCGAAACAGAGTTTGAAGTTAGTGCCACGGTTAATACAATCGCGGTAACTGAACTGTATGGCAGTAAAATTGCCGCCGCATTGGATCGTCAGCATCCCCGTGACCTGTTTGATATAAAGTTATTGCTTGAAAACGAAGGAATTACAGATGATATCAGAACGGCATTTGTTATTTATCTTGCGAGCCACCCTCGTCCGATGAATGAACTACTCAATCCCAACCTAAAAAATATTGACCATGAATTCTATTCACAATTTCAGGGTATGACCAATATACCCGTAGAACTAACTGGCCTGCTTGATACACGAGAAAAGTTAGTAAAATTAATTAATGAAGGCTTAACTGACAAGGAACGTCGTTTCATTATGTCAATTAAATCAGGATTACCTGACTGGTCTTTAATGGATATTCAAAATATAGAACGATTACCCGCTATACAATGGAAGCTACAGAATATTGAAAATATGGCTGAGAGAAAACATCAAGAAGCGATTGAAAAATTAAAAAAAGTACTTGGCTTATAAAATACCGGATTACTGATTTGGTTGTTTTTTACTTAATCTAATCATCATTGTGGGGTTGTGATAATTTTTATACTTAAATTTATATAGATACATGAATCCTACTCATAAATAGGCCATGCGTCACTAAGGGTTTCACCGGTTTTGAGGGTATTAAAGCAGCATTTAGAATAGCTCTACCCTACCCTTTTTAACAATAAAACGGGCACTACATCACCATAATTGAGTCGTTTTTGGTGGGGTTTATTGGTATGATTTGGTCTGTAAACGAACATTACTTTAAGGATGAAGAAATGACAGATATTGCCATACCAATAGTTTTCCCAGACTACTTAATTACTGTTGAAACACCAAAAACATCTTTCAAGATCCCCGATCTTTTGCCTGGTATTGATGTGTTGCCTGATGATGTTGAAATCCCGGAGACTAAAAATAAGGTCCCCCAGCTTGGTCATGCAGGAATACTCTTTATTCATAGCCAGACTGGAACAACTAAATATTATGAATATGGGCGTTATCGTTCTGATGTCGGCAATGTTAGAAAATTAACAATTCGTGATGTAAGAATTGGCAGTGATGGCCACCCTACAAAACCGACTCTAGCGTATACCCTTAGCCAAATATCAGCTAAATCAGGTCACGGCGGTCGTATTAGTGCGGCTTATATTGAAGTACCCGGTAAATATCGAGCTATGCTTGATTACTGTATACGTCGATATAATGACACGGCAACACCTTATAATATTTGGACTAACAGTTGTAATCATTTTATGAGTGGTGTCCTGGTCGCTGCTGGTGTTGATGTTCCCTATATGGTTGATCCACGACCAACTTCTTATATTGAAGAAATCAGGGATGATTTTAGAGATCTGGATTACAGCCATAAATCACATTCAATTGTTATTGAAGATCCACCACAATCCTTAGGACAAATGTTCTCAAACTTCTTTAGTCAACCTGCGGCTATAGAGTAATTTATAATATGGATAAATTTATATTACTTATATTTAGTTTTACTCTTATTTCCTGTGAGCAATATCAAGCCCCTGACTCAAATGGACCTAATGGTTCATGGTGGGTTGGTGGCGTTGATGGTGGCGTCTATGTTTTTATAGAAGATGATAAAAACACTTCTGATAACATTTACCTGGGTACCATTTATTACGAGAATGATAAAACGGTCTGGTATAAGGGAAAGTTTAAATACAATATAAAGATGCCATTAGACTATAATAATAAGAAACTCTATTCTGGTTGGGATGGTGAACGGTTATTTTTAAAAGATAATACCTATCTAAAAGCAATAGATAAAATACCACCTTTATAATTATATAAAATTACTCCTTTTTTAAAGACTTACACTTTATTAAAAAATCCACATGATAATGCTCGTCATGTCTTACCCAGGAACGCTTTTTTGATAATTTAATATTTTTCTTAATATATTTTCCATATTTTGTTTTAAATAAATGTGGTTGCAATTCAGGATCAAAAATAACACGCCAAAGGTTAACTTCATTTTTAACTGATGTTTTATGTAACAGCACTATATGCGCAGCCATTGCCTCATAATCTATGGTGTAAGATTTATAATTACCCTTATTATCAAATTCAACTGAATAACCAAACTTATTTAAGAGGTTAGTTGAGAAATAAACTGACTTGCCTTTTTTATCAACAACGGGAACCATAAAATCTACAGAGAGACCATTTCGATGAGTTTTATGTGGTTTGAATCTCCCGCCTTTTTCATAACCAGTTTCAGCATATTTATACTTCTTACCCGGTTGTTCTTTTTCTAAAACCTTATAACTATCAATAATTATTTTTCGTACCTTGGAATGAACATACGTACGTCCAAGTTTATTCGCGAGAGTACTATAGCTAATATAATTTTCACCTTTGCCTGGTAATTGCACACCATGTGATAAATAACCATTCGATGTTGTGCCAGAACAGGTGCTATCAACTGAAAACACAGTGTCTGCATATAGTAGAAATACTAAAAAAATAATTGGTTTCATATTCTTACGGTATCTTATTTCCACACTAACAAGTGTTAAACTATTAGAAATGATTTTATCCTACTCGATAAATACAACATGTGCACAGAAAGTTTCGCTGGTTTTGCAGTAACAGGGTCAAACCTTACATTTTACATTACCAATTATGGATATTTTCAAACATGAACACCGGTTAGTTGTTTTAGTTCCTGAATAAAACTTTCTTTATCAACATAGAGTAATACTTGCATACCCACTTCTCGTGCACGGTTGACGTTACCCGCATTATCATCAACAAAAAGTATTTCTGAGAGTTGCAGTCCCAGTTCTGTGGCGACATCAATAAACAGTGAAGGGTCTTGTTTTCCTTTACCTCGGGTGTAGCTATTAAAGATATGATCGAAAACATTATAAAAATGATCTCGATCATTTAATTCATCTAACCAATGGGTTTGATCGCTGAGTATACCGGTAACATAACCCTGTTTATGACACTCTTGTGCCAACTCGATCATCCATGGGCGAATAACAAAGCCGGATAAAATACGTTCCGTTAATACGGCGTCATCCCCTGCCAGGCCTGTATGTTCACGCATGAGTTTCCAAAAATCAGCCGCGGTGCCTGATCCCAATACAAAGCCTGAATCATAAACGGCATTCATTGCTTCTTTCGGCATGGCTGCTACATTAAGACCTTGTTCTTTTGCTAATGCTGCAAGGCCATTATGAAATCCTTCCTCAGCAAGTACACCACCATAGTCGAATAACACTGCACTGATATGAGATTGAGGTTGTTGTTTTGTCATCGCCGATGTTGCCTTTGTTACTTATTTTTTTATATGAAAAATAACGTTTTCCTGCCTCATTTACCAATAAGAATAATCTGTGCCAGAGAACAATTGTTTCTAATATTAGAGAAAATAGTTTTCTGCCACTCATTCTCCCTATTTCGACCTTGTGTTGCTCTCTGATCTGCTCTATCGTAGAAAAGAACTTTTAGAGAACATTTAACCCGCTCTAAGCCCTGTTAAACCTTAAATAATGTTGCTCCTATGCCAGAAATTGCTGTGCCACATCGCTCTCCTGTTGACTCTGATTTTTGCTCAGAACCGTTGCCCCGCGCCATTATTCTGGTTGATATGAATGCCTTTTTTGCCCCCTTACAGCTTTAATTATAAAATATACCTGTAAAGGTATACTTGACTTTTATACCTGCATAGGTATATTTAAGTTTTATACCCGTAAAGATATAAATAAACCATAAATGCGAGTTCATTATGATACCGATCACTTCAACGAAAACCCTTGGGCAGGTACTGCGTAAATACCGTAAAGATCATGGCTTAAGCCAGGTTGATGTTGCTAAAAAATATAACCTGACGCAGAAAATGGTTTCAAATATTGAATCTGGTCTTTCTGGTGTTCAACTTGGAACTCTATTCAAACTTATCTCTGCGCTCGGTTTAGAAATACATTTAGAACCCAGAAATAATTCATCTAACGATGAGGCACTTTGGTAATGGCTTCATTGTTCATTTACATGAATGGTTATGAAGTCGGGGAATATATCCAACGTCGCAATGGTGCACAGGAATTTATTTATAGTGATTCCTGGCTCGAACGTAGGGGCGCAGTCCCTTTATCTCTTTCACTCCCCCTTACTAATAAAACACACAAAGGTGACATTGTTTACAACTACTTCGACAACATGTTACCCGATAGTATGGATATCCGAAATCGAATACAGGCAAGGTTTGGCATTAAGACTAACCAACCCTTCGACCTCCTCTCATATATCGGAAGAGATTGTGTTGGCGCAATTCAACTGCTAAGTGAAAGAACCGACGTTGATGTGAAAAAAATTGAAGGCACGCCTCTTAGTGAGAATGATATTGCTGAAGAACTCAAAAACTATAAGACGTTACCATTAGGTATGTCGAGAGATCAGGATTTTAGAATATCTATTGCCGGAGCACAGGAAAAAACGGCACTGTTATGGTTTGATGAAAAATGGCAACGCCCTATAGGTTCAACACCGACAACTCATATCTTTAAACTCCCTATCGGACGAATTGAACATGCAGATATTGATTTAACAGATAGTGTAGAGAACGAATGGCTTTGTTTGGAATTACTGCGTTCTTTTGGTTTACCCGTTCCTGCTATTAGTATTGAAAAGTTCGAGGATACCAAGGTTCTTGTGGTTGAACGTTTTGATCGTGAACTGGCTAAAGATGGTTCCTGGATCATTCGACATCCACAAGAAGACATGTGCCAGGCAAATGCCATTGCACCTGCATTAAAATATGAAAGTGATGGTGGCCCTGGTATTGCAACTATTATGGAACTACTAAAATCGTCACTGCAACCAGATAATGATCGTAAACAATTCATGCAAACTGTTTTTTTATTCTGGCTACTTGGTGCAATAGACGGGCATGCGAAGAATTTTAGTATTTTCCTGAAACAAGGTGGCCGCTTTGAATTAACACCCATCTATGATGTCATCTCTGCCTATCCTCTTACTAAAAAACGTCAAGTTGAATACCGTAATTTAAAGATGGCGATGGCCTTAAACGGAAAGAATAAACATTATACATGGCATGAAATCATGCCTCGTCACTGGTTTAATGAATCAAAGAAAGTTGATTTCCCTGCATCAGAGATGCAAGCAATTATAGACAATACACTTGGTTCTATTGATACGGTTATTGAAGAGGTAACTTCACGTCTACCTGCTGGTTTTCCTGATGATATCGCTAAACCTATTTTTGCTGGTATAATAAAAGCTGCCGCTAAATTCTGATGATAAACATTATAATTCAGAATATCAGGCAGTCCCCGGCCCACCCTTTTTTAGATTCAAAATTAGGACTACATCACCGAATTTAAGTCGTTTTTAGTAGGGTTTATTGGTATGATTTGACACAGAAAATGATATTTCGAACTTAAAAGGAATTAAATATGTCTATCTCAATTTCTGCCAGTGTTGGTCTCGGTGGTCGTAATAAGCCCACAGATGTTGCTCTCGTTCAGCAATTACTTAATAACACCAATAATAACCAATCGATTGCTGTTGATGGTTTAGCTGGCAAGGCAACACGTGATGCAATAAAAGCCTTTCAAAAAGATAAACTCAAATCTTTTAAGCCAGACAGCCTAATAAATCCACATGCAAAGACATTTAAAAAATTAAAGACCTATTATAAAACCGCTGTTAGCCATGCAAATGATACAACTTTTGGGCTTAGATCAGATCGATTTACAGTTCTTTATCAAAAACAATTTTCAACGCTTAAGCCGGCTAGCCAGACAGGGTTAACTAAACTAACTAACTTCATACTTAATGATCAAGAAATAACAGACCTTCGCTGGGTTGCTTATATGCTAGCAACGACTAAACACGAAACGGGTCATACTATGCTGCCAATTGAAGAATATGGAAAAGGTAAAAATAAACCATACGGCAATGAAGTAACTGTTACAGATAAAAGTGGACAGACTCATAACAACAAATATTATGGTCGTGGTTATGTTCAGCTGACATGGGATCATAACTATAAAACAATGAGTAAAAATTTAAAAATGGGGGAAGACCTATACATTCATCCTGATAAAGCCCTTGATGCAGATATTGCGTATAAAATTATGTCTTATGGCATGAGACATGGTTCATTTACAAGTCGTAATTTAAGACGTTACATAAGTGGAAATTTTTGTGACTATGTGAATGCACGTAGAATAATTAATGGCACGGATCAGGCTCAATTAATCGCAGACTATGCTTCGGCAATTGAAATATTACTTAGATTAAGTCGAACAAAAATACATGGCCAGCAAGAAAATTTAAACTGTTTATCTACATCCAGGGTATGTGCTGCATAATGAAAACAATAAAAAACTATTTTTACACTTCATTTGTAATAACACTTTTTTTATTTGGGATCGCATGTGCGGATGATAAATCTTCTAAATTAAAGACTATTATTAAAAACAGTATAAATAATAAAACACAGCAGACTGATCGAAGTACAGTTCGTAAAATACTACAGTGGCCAAATAGTTGTGAAGAACGTTTTAACTTCCCTACTTCTGGCTTAACTTTTTTTAAACAGACTGATGATGATTATATTGTCCAGGTTACTTGTACATATGGTTCATATCAGGGGATGAGCTTATTCTATAAAACAAAGGTTAGTAATGCGGCAGCATCTCAAATTAAATTCCCTTCATTCAGTTCAGACAAAAAAGCTAACCTTACTAAGTCAAATAAATCTGAGATTTGGGGGAATGTATTAACCACGTCTACCGTTAAGAACTTTCAGATATTGGACTTATATAGCGGTTTTGGGAATTGTGGTTCATTAACCACATACGATCTAACTGGTAATCAACCAAAAGTTATTCAACTTAAGATGCAGTCTGATTGTGAATCTAAAAAATTAATACGCGATCCTGAAAAATGGAACGTGATTAAAATCAAATAATAAAAAAGGGTCAGGGTGAATTATCATATCCATATGAACTAACTTTTCAATTAAAAGTACCCCGCCCCTTTTTATTTTCCTTTACCTACGCCTGTTACCCTTCTCTCTTTTTTCTCTTTTTTCTCTTTTCCCATTTTTTTCTTTATCCTGTTTCTTTTGTTTACTTTTATTGTACTGCTGTTCCTTATACCGCTTATGCAGCGACTCGCGTTCATGCCGATCTTTATCCGGTGTTAGTTTAATGCCAGGGCGTGAATGATATTTTTTTCTGTGTAGCGGGTTTTTTAGATATGGCTTATCGCTTTCGATATGCAGGGGCACGCGATCACGTATGTTGAGTCTGAAATGGGGTGGTAATATCCGGCTGCGTATCCAGACATTATTGGAAAGGTAGAAGTAAAATCCTGTTGAGTACTGGAAATAGACCTGCACACCTGGGTAATAGTAATAACCGTATGGATAATAGGTTCCGTGACTATAGTATGGCGGTACGTCATGGTAGTACGGATCATAAAAGTACGGGTTATAGAAACACGAGCTCATCATCATCGTTAAGCCCAATGCACCGATTACCCGGATGAATTTTATTTTAATCATGACAGCCCTCCCGCATATTTATTCCACATACCCCTTCTCTTAAGTATAGAAGTAAATCAGGAAATGAGCTCTTTTCTTTAGCTCTATATTTTTATTTCGACTTTTTGTTTACATAAGATGCAAAGGCTTCGACCAGTCCATTTTTAAATGAATTTGCGATGTAGACAGGGCTGCGGCCATGTTTGTTTTTATGATCTGGATTAGCGTGAGATTTCAACAATGATATAACCCCGTCACATTTCCCTTTTGCGTGCATAGCGGCGATCCAGAGCGGACCATTGCCCTGTTCATCATATATGTTTGGATCTGCCTTATATTTAAGCAGTAAATCGATTGTTTTGAAGTGGTTGTTTTGCGATGCAAAATGTAATGATGTCCAGCCATTATTGTCTTTGGCATCAATATTGATACCGTCATCTAATAACTTTTTAACGCTCAGCAAGACACCGTTATTTGCCGCGTAATGCAGTTTATTTCTGCCAAACTCGTCGACATTATCACGAGGATTTCCATAAGGCGCTCTTCCTAACGTCATATTTTTTCAACTTTGACTAAACGGCTAAGAATTTTTCCATATGTATTCACATGAAAAAGAGTATTCATGGCATTACTTCCTTTTATTAAAATCAGGTATTGTTTCTATTCATCATCTTAATAGGAGGGGGGCAAACTATTGATGATTGTAGGGCTTTTAAACTGCTAGAGCGTATATATTGAGTATATATGATCCAGCACCATTTAGATGTAACGATAACGTTAATTCTGTTGTTGACGTAATCAGTCTGACAAAATGTTCTAAACTCTCTATAATCCGCACACTTTTTATGATTGTAGTGCCGACTACGCAGGATATACCATGATATTTTCATCTTTAGACCTCGCCCCCGAAATTCAGCAAGCGATTGATGCTTGTGGCTATAAGGAAATGACGGCTATTCAGGAAATGGCGATTATTCCGGCGCGGCGCGGTAAAGATGTTTTCGCCAACGCGCAAACGGGAACGGGTAAAACCGCGGCCTTTGTATTGCCGGTTCTTCAGCAGATGCACGATCATCCACAGGCAACCTTAGATGGAAAAACACGAGCCTTGATTTTAACGCCCACCCGCGAACTGGCTGAACAGGTAGCTGAAAGTATCAGTCGTTATGCCCAATTTATGTCGGTCACTGTTACCGCTTTGTATGGTGGCGTTAAAATGAGCGGCCAGCAGAAAAAACTCAAATCCAATATTAATATTATTGTCTCCACCCCCGGTCGTTTACTTGAACATGCAACACTCGGCAACGTGAACCTCAGTAATGTGGAATTTGTGGTGCTGGATGAAGCAGACCGTATGCTGGACATGGGGTTTATTGATGATGTGACCGCACTGCTAAAAAAGCTGCCTAAAAAACGACAAACTCTGTTGTTCTCTGCCACCATGTCGCAGGCAGTTAAGGAACTCGCTAAAAAGATATTAACTAAACATGAAGTAATCAGTGTCGCCAAACAAAATGCCACGGCTGATACCGTCGATCATGTAGTTTATCCCGTGGGCGAACATCAAAAGGCCGAACTTTTTGTTGAGTTAATTGAGCGTCACAACTGGTTCAAGGTATTGGTTTTTACCAGTACAAAAATGCAGGCTGATGAGTTAAAAATAAAACTTAAAGAAGCCGGTATTAAAGCAGGTTTGTCCCATGGTGATAAAAGTCAGGGTTCACGCCGTCGTGCCCTGGCTGATTTTAAAGCCGATAAAATACAGGTGCTCATTGCAACAGAAGTGGCTGCCCGTGGTTTAGACATTCAGGGTTTGGAACACGTGGTGAATTACAACCTGCCTTATCTGGCAGAAGATTACGTGCACCGCATTGGTCGTACCGGTCGTGCCGGTAATAAAGGTCAGGCAATTTCTTTTGTTAGCCGTGAAGAAGAACGGGCTCTGAATAGTATTGAACGTTTAATCGGTTATAAAATTAAACGCATTTCCATGCCTGGCTATGAAGTTGGAAGCAGAGATGTGCTGTTTGAAAATATTGAAAATACCCGCCGCCCGTCTCGCTCAAACAAAGCAAGCCAGATTAAAAACATTCATAAAAAAGCTGACCGCACTAAAACGGCGAAAAAGAAAAAGTAAGCCAGGGCTTAACGACCGTTAAGTCCCCTCTTTTATTTCGCGATTTCTGGTTGCGTTGCTGGCTGATCTGCTCTATCCTGAAAGAGAACCTTTAGAGAACATTTAAGCTGCTCTAAGCCCCGTTAAACCTTAAAAAGTGTTGTTCCTATGCCAGAAATTGCTGTGCCACGTCGCTCTCCTGTTCCCCCTGATAACTCATCAGAGGCTCCATCTAAACATTGGCAGCGTGCCATTGCCCTTGTTGATATGAATGCTTTTTTTGCCTCTGTGGAGCAATACGACAGACCAGAATGGCGTGGTCGTCCCGTTGCCACTACCAATGGTTTACAAGGCACCTGCATTATCACCTGCTCGTATGAAGCACGGGCCATGGGGGTTAAAACGGGGATGCGGTTAAAGGAAGGCTATCAAAAATGCCCAACATTAATTCAATGCCCGGCTCATCCCGAACGTTATGCAGAGGTATCCACTTCGATCATGTCGTCGCTGTACAGTATTACACCGGATGTTGAAATTTTCTCGGTTGATGAAGCTTTTCTTGATGTGACACGTTGTCAAAAAATTCTGGGGACACCTGAAGAGATTGCCCGTTTAATTAAACAAACGGTTTATGAAGCATCGGGCTTACTTTGTTCCGTGGGTATGAGTGGTGACAAGACCACGGCGAAACATGCGGCAAAACAAAATAAGCCGGATGGTTTAACCATTGTTCCGCCCTCTGCCGCAAAAAAATATTTACATAACGTCCCCGTGACTGAGCTCTGTGGAATTAACAAAGGCATTGGCGGTTACCTGGCTGAGCGTGGTGTGTTCACCTGTGGTGACATGGCGCAGTTACCGATCAGTGAGCTTGGCCGCCGCTTTGGTAACATCGGCAGACGTATCTGGAAAATGTGTTTAGCTGAAGATCCCGATAAGGTAGTCACTGAAGTTAATGCTCCTAAGTCAATTGGCCATGGAAAAGTGATGCCACCCAATACAAAAAGCAAAGATACTCTTCTTATGTACCTGTTACATATGAGTGAAAAAGTGGCGGCGCGTTTACGCCGTTATGATTTACAAGCGAATCATTTTTATATTGGCCTGAATACAACGGATGGCTGGTTAACGTATAAGTCTCGTTTGGCAAACCCGACCCAGGATGAACGATTGATTTATGCTTTGTGTAAAAAATTTCTTGAACATGAGTGGCAAGGCGCAGGTGCACACCAGGTACAAGTAACGGCACTCAATCCGCACTCTGTTACCGGGCAGCTGATGTTATTTGAAAATAATGATGATGACTTAAGTTCAGGTAAGACACATCATCATGTGATGGATAATATTAATCAACGTTATGGTGAATTATGTTTAGCCCCTGCACGTTTACTCAATCGTTCCAGCATGCCGAACGTGATTGCTCCGGCATGGAAACCTTTTGGTCACAGGCAAACAATCGAGAAAACAAAAGAAGGTAAAACCTGATGTGCGGTGGTGTCTATTACAAACAAAATGATCAGGACATGCGTGTTTATTTTCCAAACCCGAAAGCATTGCTACCTGTTATCACTAAAGATAAAAAAATTGAATTATTACCATGGGGACGACGTAAAGAACAAAAGGGAAATTTACCATTAGGCGGCTGGGCACGGCTGGATTCAATTTATGCCGGACGCTGGGATAAATGGTTTCCGGTGCCGGTAAAGTTACCGGTCAAACAATTTATGGAAAAAGATATTCAGGGCAATAGTCACTGGTTTGATATTACCAAAGGACAGTTTATTCAGGGCTTAATTGCGCGGGATAAATATGAACAACGTGTGTATGTGGTGACCATTACACCCGAATTTGAAGATGCAATACATGAGCGCTGGCCGCGGATTCTTTCAGGTTATTAACCCTTTTTCTGCTATAAAACAGGCACTGCATCACTGAATATGAGTCGTTTTTAGTGGGGTTTATTGGTATGATTTAGCATTGTAAATGGATATGTCAAAAAGGATAGAATAATGCAAAACGGATTTTCACTCCCATCCCCTACTCAAGATCTCTATTTTCACCATGTTTCTCCTGGTGATACTTTATCTGGCATTATCAAAGCCTACTATCCAGATAAAGTTAATCGTATGCAGTCGCAGATCGAACAGGTTTTAATTGATAATCCAAGCATTAAAAATCCCGATGTTATCAAGCCTGGACAACTTATTGTTTTAAGAACTGCTTCTACAACGATGTGTCTTGCACCAATTGAACTTAATGAAAGCAATAAGGTGAAACATCTTTGGACAACAATATCGCCAGAGACTCAAAAAGCGGTTAAAGAAACAGCCCCTATTTATAATGGTCTGTCACTTGGACTTGCAGGTGGCGGAACAGCTTTATTTACATTGGAAAAAACACTCAAATCGAATATGTCGTTATTAAAGGGTATACCGGATGCGTATCATCAATACAAAACCGGTCTAATCACTAAATATGAATTTGATAAAATCAGAAGATTAAAGCTGGAACAATATACAAAAAATGTTGGCCCTATGATTAACAAAGGCATTTATGGTGATGGTAAAGTTAAAAATGCATTTAAATTAAAACCTGGCAGAAGTCTTAATGCCACTAAATCGATGACACAACATTTAAATAAACTAAGTAAGATATCAAGTGCTGCTTCAAAAGGTGGGGTGGTACTTGCCGGTGTCGGTTTAGCCGCAAGCTGTTATCAAATATCACAATCTGAAACACTCACAGAAAAAAATGAAATCGCAGTTAAAACTATTGCGAGTACAGGAACAGGTTTTATTGCTGGTACAGTAGCCACAATCTTCCTTGTAGGTACACCAGTTGGTTGGGGGATTATACTTGCAGTTGGCGTTAGTAGTGCAATTGCTTCATGGGGTGTTGGTGAAGTAAGTGGTTATTTATATAAATCTCAATTTTCAGATACTGATATAGTAAACAGCCTAGGCATTACCAAGGTATGTAATTAACCTAAAAACCCACTTTATTATGATTGATACATACTTTAGATTATCTTTTATATTAATAATGGCTATGTCAGCAATAGCTATTGTTGTATTTATTCCATTACTGTTAATACAACACTTTATACATAAAAAAGTCCTGGATCCAATTTACTTTAATAGCAAACACTATAGCGATTATGAATTAGAAATTTTCACGTCTTTCCCATTGTTTTTAGTAAAAACAATCGGCTATATCAAAGCAATAGTATTCCCCAATACCATGCGCAGAAAATTTAAGAATAACATTCTTAACTCAAAAGACAGACCAATAGTTTACTTTCTCGCACTACTAACAATATTAATACTTATATTTGGTAGCCTAGTTATAATTAATACCGGAGTTGTAGGTGCATTCATCTATTTTAAAGATTAAGTATATCCAGATAAATAAGGAACCACCTTGCATAAAGTATAAAAATTAAATTAAATGGTACCAGCACATAACAAGGATACTAAATCATGGATAAGATTACCGGCTCTGTTGGAAAAAATGGTGTAAACCAGACACAGGATGTTGAACTCATACAAAAATTACTCAATGGTTGTGATATTCCGGGTGAAGATATACCGTTAGACGAAGACGGTATAATCGGCAATAAAACGATTAACCGAATTGAAGCTTTCCAGAAGAAGATTGTTTTATTATCCAGGCCTGATGGTCGGGTTGACCCTGATGGAAAAACATTTAAAAAACTGCTTGAGCTCAGTCGAATAGAAAAAGAAGCCCGCTTATTCTCACTCAGTATCAAGGCCATTGATTTATTAAAGTCTATCGAAGAGCTTGCTACCAAACCCTACAATGACCAAACAGGTAATGACATAACAAACTGGCTTGAAGGTGCCACCATTGGTTATGGTCACCTTATTGCTATTGAAGAATGGGATAAGTATAAAGATGGCATTAGCAAAGAACAGGCGCTCGAATTATTTGAAAGAAATCTCATTCCCTATGTAGAAAAAGTAAAAACATCTGTCACCAGCCTCATCACCCAGAATGAGTTTGATGCGATGGTAATTTTCACCTTTAACATTGGTGTATATGCGTTTGGGGCTTCATCTGCCTTAAAATTCATTAATGATCCAGCTGCAACGACCTCTTACCCGGATCTGGAATCGGCCTGGAAAGCCTGGAATAAATCACAAAAGAAAGTTAACCAGGGGCTGATTAATCGCCGTCAGGCAGAGTGGGATATTTACACCAGGAACATATATAAAAAATGGTAAGATTAAAATAATGAAATCATGTTATAAAATAATAAGCCTTTTTTTTCTTACTTTCACCTTTATCACAGCTCATGCTATTGATAACCCGGACTCTGTAGATTTAATTGCTAAATTTAAAGAAAAAGAGAAATCATACTTAACTACTATCGCAAATCCTGCGAATAGTACACGCGCGACCATTCGCGCTTATCATGAGTATAAGAATTTTTTAGATAAAGAACTTAATAAAACATATGGCTTACTTAAATCAAAACTAGCGGTTAAACGTCAGGAAGAATTAAAAATATCTCAACGCCATTGGATAAAATTTAGAGACGCTGAATTTGAATTAATCAATAATAACTGGAGTCGTTCAGATTTTGGTTCTTCTTTCGCGATTTCACGTGGTGATTACAGTAGTTCCATTATAAGAAATAGATTAATGCAGTTATTTCATTATCTCTCTAATTATTAATAACAATAACTAGCTGGCACTGCCCCCCTTATTTTTTTCTTTTTTTGACTGTATAAAACATTCTTCTACCTGATATACCAGTTCTGAATATTCTTCATTTTTCAGGTAATGTGATGCTTCCTCTAATGCATGTCCTGCAATATCGGCATGTAACCTGGCAGAAACCGCATTCCCCTGATGGGCATAACGAATAGCATGATGAATATGCTCCCATGCACTTTTTTTTAATTTATCACCCATATAGGGATGGATAATTGAAGATGTCTTTCTTTGATTTAAATATTTAGAAAACTCACTTCCCAGCTCGCCAACATTTTTAACTTCCTTATATTTTTCATTATTTTTATTAATAAGATCATGTTTTACATGTTCATCTATTTCACTAGTATCAATATGGCCTGTCGTATCTTTAGCTGAACTGCTGACCAGACCCTCAATTTGTTTGTTGAGTAACGAGGTAATATCATTAGAATCAACAGACGAATGATAAGAATGCATACGCAAATTCAAAATGACCATAGAGACTTTTCTATAGAGTAATTGCAATGAAGAAAATAAAGAATTATTTTTCATATATGCGAACAATGCTAAGCTTTATTGATAGAGTGGATATTTTTTTCGCGATGTATCGCCATGAAAATATTTATAGCGAAATATCGCATCTGCACCGTGGCAGTCAGCACAAATAATTAACTCACTATTCTTATTGCGCAAAAAACTGTTCATTGCATCGCCTTCATGCTTTTTCCCGTCACCGGGTTTATTAGTCTCCGCTTTCCATTGATGTGGATTATGACAACTCAAACAACTGATTAAACCCACATGCGCACGTCTTCCATTTTTACCAAAAACCGGGATATTAGGTAAATGATTACCAGTAATCCGTTTTTTGCGAACCTCATTTGACCAAACTAAAACATGATCCGGATGTTGTAATTTTGTTGGCACTTTACTATCTGCCGCCTTACCTTTTGCATGGCAACTTAAACACATTTTTTCTACAGCAGAAGTAACGTTAGCAGGTTCACGCGCCCATAAATTTAAATCCATTGTAGCATTGTGAACTGAATGACACTGACCACAGACACCTGAATGTTTAACATTTTCACCTTTTTGGTTTACAGCTTCTGGATTAGATACAGACAAATCATGGTCTGTACCTACAACATTTTTTTTATTTTCATGACATTCCAGACATAATTTTGGAGCATGTAAAGCACTAATACGTAAAAAACTATTAGATGCATCACCCTCTTTTAATGGATCTGAAGATTTACCGTTACCAGGTGCCCAGGTGTGAGCATCATGACAGGTTGCACAATCAACCAGACCACCCTGTGTGACTTTATTTCCATCTTCATCATACAAAGGTAACTTTTTGGTATGTGCTTTAATCTTTTTCAGATCAACTCCAAGTGGATGTGAATGACCTCCAACTAACTTTTTCTCTGCAATACCATCTATTTTATGACAGGATTTGCAAAAACGTGACAAACTTCCTTTATCAGAAGGTTGTTCATTATGGGCACGTAAATAACTTCCCTTGGCATTATGAGGCGTATGACATTGCCCACACAAACCATCTTCAAGCGTATCTATTGGCATTGAATCAGAATCATTAAAAAGATTATGTTTCGTCGTTAAAATTGATTTTTTATTTACATGGCAATTTAAACATAAAGCACTTTTCTCACCCTGTTCAATTCGTAAAAAACTGGTCTGCTCATTCCCTTCAATAAACTTACCGTCTTCTGTCTGAGTTTCTTCCCCACTCTTACTCCATACATGAGGATCATGGCATGTACCACAACTAACTTCATCCCCATTTACTGTCTTATACCCATTAGTGTTATATAAAGGTAAATCTATATAACTATTTTTTGCTAACGGGTTTTTTTTACTTTTCCACTTCCCCTTTTTTATCTCAATTCCTATTTTTTTTACCGACACCATTGTTGGGTGCGTATGTATTCCCATCGTTTTATCTTTAGCTACACCATTTTTTTTATGACAACTCATACATCGTGCAGCAGATTTATCTTTTGTCTTTACTGTATTTCTTGACCATAACAAGGAACCATTTGCATCATGAGGTATATGACAAGACCCACACACACCTGACTCAGAGGCTGTCTGACCCTTTTTATTTAAAGCATCCGGTGCTGTTTTACCTATATTATGTTTTGTTGTTTTAATAGTTTTCTTATCTTTGTGGCAGTTGAAACATAAAGCAGAATTTTTATTTTCAACTAAAAGTATTTTATCTCCTGCAGCTGCATGAGGACTATGGCAACTCTGACAGATTACTTTTCCGTCTTTTGTAAATTTTGCTCCTGCTTTGATTAAGCTATGAGGTTTATTTGGAGGTTTTTTAAATATAGGATGATTTCCCTCATCCGTCCCTGTACTGTTATCCAGATGACAGGCCAGACACATACTTGAGTCAACATTTTTAACCCGTAAAAATACGGGTGATTCACTTTGATTCCAGTCCACACCATGTGCGGTATGACATGTACCACAATAAACTTTACCATCATCATTAAGCGGAAATATTGTTTTGCCTTTGGATGTTGGAAAAGACATTTTTTTTGATGGTTTAACGCCAACAGGATGAGTATGTTTGCCTGACTTCCAGACAAAACGTGAATCCAGTACAAAACCATCGTGGCAGGAAAAACACATTTTATTAGTACTGGATACATCTTGTTTACCAGTAGCGACAATGGGTTTTGGTTCAAAGGGGATTAAAGGAGTAACGTCTTTACGATCGAAATCTTTTAACCACATAATATGACAAGTTGAACATTCACGTTTACCGGAAACTTCACGTGAAGCCTCAGCAGGAGTAAATAAAGAAGATAAAACAAATAAAAGACTGATCCCGATTTGCAGAGTATAAATCGGCTGGAGAGTTTTCCTGTTTAACAAGAATAACATTGCTTATGGCTCCAGTGAGAATACCGAAACTTTGTTTTTCAGCATTTCACAAACATATAGACGATTATTTTTATCTATGGTGATTCCTGCAGGTGAGGTTAACTTATAAGGTTTTTCATTATTGCCTAACACATGACTAAAGCGAGTATCACTGGAAAAAACCTGGATCAGCCCAAGATAACTATCACTTACATAAATATTACCCTTTTTATCAAGAGCGACTCCTTTTGGCCGAAATAACTGGCCAGGTAACACCCCCCACTCCCCGACTATCGCTTCTAACTCTCCTTTCGCATTAAAAATCTGTACCCGACTGTTTAACACATCAACAACATAGACATTATTATTGAATAATGAAATAGTAGCCGGATAACGAAATTCACCCCTGTTTGTGCCTTCACCACCCCATTGATGCAGTAACTTTCCGGAATAATCATAAGCCATGAGTTTATGATTATTATTGCCACTGATATAAAGTAGTTTTAAGTCTTTATTAACTGCAATATCTATGGGACGAATAAGTTTGCCATCCTGCCTCAGGGTAATACTTTTTTTATATTTTCCATCTATATCAAAAATTTGAATTCGGTGATTATCCTTGTCGGCAATATAAATATTATTTTCATTTACATCGATACCTACCGGGTTTGTTAATTCACCTTGCTTTTGACCTTTTTTGGAAATAGTTGAAATATATTCCCCAGCATCATCAAAAACAGCAATACGGTGATTTCCACTATCAACAATATAAATATTTCCGTTTTGATCAACCGCAACATCACTGGGCAAAGATAATGGACTTGTTTTATCACCCGTTATACTAAATAAATATTTTATTTGTTTAACAGGAACAGGAACAGGCGTATCCGCTATAACAAACTGCGGAACTATTATGAGAAAATATGAGGCGACAGTAATAAAAAGTGTATATTTTTTTCCCAATAAAAAATTATTTCTTTTTATCATATTGTTCTTTCCACCAGGCTCTTGGATCTTTACGCATTTTATCGCTGGTCGAGTTTTGTTTCGCATCTGGTCTGGTATTCGTATCTGAACCGATCAGGACCTTAATAGAAGGTAATGACTTTCCTGATTTAAGCAGTTTTGGCATATAGAATGTTTTATACTTCTCTACCAATCCGATAATATTCAGGTTTGTAACATCACTAATACGTCTGTCCGAGAAACCCAGAGCACGGAATGGAAGATAACTTTTCTTTTCCTCCGTGTGGCAGCGACTACAAAATCGTCCTTTCGGCATAACAATTTTATGAAAGCTTTTCTTTATGGCTTCTTTATCTATATCAGTTAGCCTGTCACGAATAGCAATAAATTCTTTTGCTTCTTTTGTATCTTCTGTAATTTCCAGTAACTTTTTCTCATTATCCTGGTTGGTATAAGCAACAATCTTTGAGTAATAATCATCAGTCGTCGATAAATAACCGGTTTTTTCATTCTTACTGGTACCAAAGGGTTTACCTTTAACTTCAATGCCGGAATAATTCAACCATTCAAAAGATAAGGTTGATTCCTTTATTTTACGTGGATCGTTATGGCAAGTCATACAACCTATAAATTGAGTGTGCATATTCATTAACGTACGGATCATCGGTTCCTTGGAATGCGGAAAATCACCATGACAGGAAAAACAAATATGTTTCTTGCCTAACAACACTTTATTTACCAACGGCGCATTATGAAAATGACGTAACCTTTCCGTGGTACGCTCTTCACGTAATTTTTCCAGTATAGCAGGTTCTTCTTTAACTTTAGATATACCCAATTTGTCAGCTAATACTGCAAACAAGGAAAAAAGCAAAGCAACAATAACACCAAATAATATAACGGTTGTAACAAATGATTCTACTGGATGATCGCGACGTTTTCCGGCAATACTAAATAGATCGTGCTGATAACCGGCAGGTAAATTTGATTTATGATCCATGATGATCACAATAGCAATACCCAGCCCAAAGAATAACAAAACGGCTATTACAATAATTGTCGGGCTTATGTGAGCTACTTCATGCATATTAAATTACCAAACGTTATCAATCACGCGTTACTATTACCCAGATAGCGAAAATACCCAGGATGGTCCAAATCAGAACAATGACAAGTGAACTATAAGCAATAACCTTTTGCCATTTTGTCAGTGGTTTCATCATTGTCATATTTCCTGAGGATTAGGTTTCTGGTCTATATCCATATCGCTATCAGCGATTAACTCTCTGCTTTCCATCATGTCACGCAAATCTTCCCGTTCCTGAGGTAGTTCAACCAGATTACGCAGATATTCGAGAAAGTGTTCTTCGATTTGATGTTCCCGCGTAATTTTTCCCGTTAAAAATGTCCATTGCATAGGAAAACGACCGGGTGCCAGGTGTACGTTGTACCAGTGCCAAAATGCAATGACTAGCAAGGCTAATAAGGCTTCATGAGGATGTGATATACGCATGAATTCCTGAAAATGTGACACCATGCTTTCTGGTAAAATACTTGCCCAGAATGCAGGAAAGATAAATGATGAACCGGATATAATCATGACCAAATTACCAAAAGCAGCAGCAAAGTAGTGTATCTTTTGTTTATAGTTAAATTTATCCATTTCCGGACGTTCTTTACGATTACCTGCAAAATATAAAATGTCATCCTTAAAATCACGTACATCTTTATATAAAGGTATAATAGTTCGTCGGATATCAAACATACCCAGTTTAATACGGAATAGTGGTCCCAGAGTTATGGTAACGACATGGTAAATCATGGTAAAAATCATCACGGCAGCAATGGTTCGATGAATAATTCTGGAAACATTAACGCCGCCCATCAAAGAGTTAAACGGCTCTGCCCAGATTGCGTCAAAAAAATAAATAGGTAAACCGGTAAACGCCAGTGTTAAAAATGTCACAAAGGTCAGCATATGCTGGAGACGAATATGAATATTGTATCGATATATATCACCAATGGGATTTGAAACCACATTTTTATAAATCAGCACTCTGTCTTGAGGCAAATCTCTAATAAGATCCTCAATATCCTGTTCCTCTGCATCGCTTACTTTGTTTTGCTGCATTGATGTTTCTAAAACACTGCGTGCATGATTCGAGAGTTGCATTAACCTATATCTCCTACTTTTCTGATATTGTTGTTACTTTTATACTTTTCTATCACGTCCACGTTTACTCTTACGTCGCCATGAACTGCCCTGAATTAAACGCCACGCAACACCATCACGACGACGTCCTATTGTTTCAAAGATTGATAAGCCAATCAGAGCAGATAAGACAACATTACCAATCAGGCCATAAATTTTTTCAACATAGTAACGGAACACATTATCTTTTTCATAAGATGTTGGATGTGGGTCCAGATTGGCATAATTCTTATCAGCATAAGTGTGACAACGTTTACACGTCTCAACACGATTCGCGTCATTGATTGGCGAATCTTTGTGCCGTGAAGGAAGAATTTCATGTACGCTCTTGTAATAATTTTCTTTTTCCGCATGGCAATCAAGACAGTTTGCGGTTTCTTTAACCCCATACTTGGTTAACTTACCGTGAAAACTATGCTCGTATGATTCTACTGCAATAGAAAACTTTCTACCCAGACTACGCGCTTCTGTTTTAGCCTTTTTAACATGTCGATCGATCAGTTTTTGATCACCATGACACGAAGAACAAAGTTCAACAATTTCAATTGAAGATCTTTTTACTTCTTTAATACGACGACTGGTATGTTTATACCATTGCTTTGCAAATTTTTCGTCTTCATGACACAACACACAACGGTCAATAATATGCTTGGGTGGTGCTTCCTCTTTAGGATTATAAAGAGGATTAGTGTGGCAGGTTATACAGTAGGGTTTATCCTTATCCAGACTGGTTTCAATTTTTTCCCTTCCATGGACACTTTTACTATATGCATTATAAATAATTTTATGACTAAAGGGTTTGCCCGTTGCAGGATTCTTGATGGAATGACACTCGGTATTACAAGTTACACCTGTCTCCACCGGTTTATGTGGTAACTCATTTATATATGTATGACAATCCCGGCAAGGAACATTTCTGTGTACAGTATTAGAAAATACTTTCGGCATAACATAATAAGAGCGCCTTGCACCATCATCGGTAATACGTGCCATGTTGGGATACTTGTGACACATCAGGCATGCTTCATCATCATCAAAAGATGCCAGGACCACACTGCTGTATAACATACTGCCCAGCAATAAAAAAATTGTATTTGTAATTTTTGTTTTCATTTTTAATCAATTATTACTATATTATTTATCATGACAATTTATACATATATATTGCATTCGTAAACGTTTTTTTTCATCCGCACCTTTAGCTGCAGCTTTTTCTTTTATAACCCCTTTTTCATGAGGGTTGTGGCATGTTCCACAAAATACCTTACCACTACCGGGTTCCAATGGAAGAATGATATTATTTTTTTTCTCCATTATTAACTTGCGTTCTAAAATATCCTTTGGTGGCTTAACCAGATGAGCAGATCCCTTTTTAAGTCCAGAAAAGCTGAAGGAACCACCAGGATGTGGTTTAACCGGATGACAACCTGTACACATCGCAGATAGATTTCCCTGATGGTTAAAATTCACTTCATTAATATTTTTTGCTGTTTTTAATTTTTCTGTAGAACGATGACATAACGTACACAATTTCGCCTTTAACTTACCGTTTTTAGTTATCTGATCATGCGGGTTAAGTCTCTTATACTTACTTTTATCATGACAACGGTAACATAATTCCGTACGCTTTCTATACGGTCCTCCACGAAAAAATAGTGGGTTTAAACCTTTTTTTGATTTCCCTTCCGGCAAACAGGTCATAGGTAAATCATGACATGTTATACAGGTTAATTTTCCTCCGCCTCTTTTTAAAGCTTTAGAAAATGAAGCCGGCATGTTTTTTTTAATTCTCTTCGGAGGTATCATGCCAAAAGGATGAATATATTTATGTTCGGAAATTATACTATGGCATTCATTGCATAGCTTATTTATGTCTGTTGTATGTAATTTAAGATTATTTCTCTTTAAATTATTTTTTTTTGGTTTTTCTTTATGGCATGCCAGGCAACCATCTTTTTGCCAATGAGGATCGTTATATAGTTTACCGATTTGCTGCGTTTTATGTTGTTGCGAACCAGATAACACTTTCATGCTCTCTTTTGCTTCAATAGTGGTTAATGATGTCACTATAAATATAATGACAATACCAAACAAGTATCCATTTCTGAATTGAAAAAGGTATAGGATTGATTTCATTTTTTATTTCAATAACCTTTTATTACTTAGTTTTCATGGATACCTTTAATTTATATATTTTGTGCCCCTCTTCACATTTATACTAACAATAGAATGGCACATTTTTAACTAATTACCTTGATCTAGCTCAACTAGCTATAACATAACAATGAAACTATTACTTCATTTACATACCACCACCTCCGCCGCCGACCATACCCATGCAATTAGCACCACCATTTCCATATATGCATGGATTATGATTGCGACCGAGACAACTTAAATAACATTCTCCGGAAAATGTTCCTGTTGAATTATATTCCACCCAATTTGACGAATTTGACGATACAACTGATGTATCAAAGTTAATGAGTTTTTCAAAATTACTGGCATGAGGAGCATGACAAACATTAAATGGGGTACTGAGATTGCCGCCGCCCATACCCATTGCACCTGCACCTGTAATATGAAAGTTATGCCTTGGAAAACTTTCATTACCCAAAATTCTACTACGTTCGTGACACTTGCAACACATGGCATAGGATGACTGACTTTCAGTGGAATTGATGAAAAAGAGCATCAACAACGTAAACATATCCTATACAATCAGTTGTCAGACCTTTTGGCCGCGTCACAGTCAGTCAGTTTCTTTAACTTTCCTCCGTAACTGCTTATCTCTGCCCCGCCTTGTTTTTTCATCCATGCGGCGTGTTTTTGAGGCTCTGGTTGGTTTCGTGGAAACGCGTTTTTTTCGTACCATTGCAACACTTTTAATTAAATCCTGTAATCGCTCGAGTGCCTCAGCACGATTTTTTTCTTGTGTCCTGTAGCGTTGTGCTTTTATGATAATAATGCCCTGTTTACTTATTCTTTTATCTTTCAAATTAAGTAAACGGGTTTTGTAGAAGTCAGGTAAAGAGGATGCAGCTATATCAAAACGTAAATGAATGGCGCTTGATACTTTATTTACGTTTTGCCCACCCGCACCCTGAGCGCGAATCGCACTGAACTCGATTTCACTATCGGGCAGACTGACATTAGTTGATATTTGTAACATGATTTATAAAATATTATTATAACCGGTTTATAGGTGACTGCCTGTAATATAAGCTTAGTTGTTTATAAATATCGGGGTAGTATTTATTTATAATATCAGGACGTTCAAAAAAAACTTCACTTAAAACAGCAAAAAATTCCGCAGGAGAAGTTGCAGCATAACAACTGATCTCATATAACTCTTCTTTAGAGCATTTTTTTTTAAAATGCTCGAAACCTTCGCTAAAGGCTTTTACCCAGTGTTTTCTTTTCATTGCAAAATTTAATGGTGGAAAACCATTTGCAACACCATTTAGCATATCCAGTTTATGCGCAAACTCATGAATAACAAGATTTTGTCCGTCAATATTACCCGCCGTTTCTACTTCATCCCATGCAAGTATCACTGGCCCCTGCTGCCATGCTTCGCCTAACAGGTTTGACTGTTCATAATGTACTATTCCATTCTCATCGGTAACTGAGCGCTTAGTAACAAAAGTCGCAGGGTAAATAATAACGGTATACCATTGCCTGTATTTTCTCAGACCAAGATTTAAAATTGGTAAACATGCTTGTAAGGCAATAATCAGGATCATATGCTGACTAACTTCTAATCCCCGGGCACCTTCAAATTCTTTTTCATTAATAAATAAAATACTGAGTTCTTTTAAACGTTGCAGATCATCATTATTTATCCCCTGAAGTAATGGCAATAGTAAAATAGCCTGTTGCCATTCCTCGTTAGTAATAGTTGAACGCTGAATAATGCGACGATTAAGCCATTGACGGAAAATATTAAACATGATTTATTATAGATTGTTTCGATTAGCCCGTCACAGAAACCAGTATAGATTTATTATGGATATATTACATCTTGGCAACAAAGTTTATAAAGAAGCCGTGACTGTCAAAATCAAGATCTGTTAAGTCATCAGAAAAGTCAGTAAAATTATAGCCTGCACCGAGTTTAACACTATCACCTAAATGATAATACAGTGCTAACAAGCTACCACTACGAACATCTCCGGCCTCGGGTAAACTTAACACTCTTTGTTCAACTAAAAAATCCCAGCGATGAGTGATATGCATATCTGCACGGAGCACATATAAATCAGCATTACTTTCAAAAAACACTGGATTGACACGCTCCAGACTTATTTCACCTTTACGATGTGCATACTTTCCACCTAGGCTCCAGTGCCTGGAAATATCATACGTCACATCAAAAGAAAGTATGTGACTCTTTTGTATAAATTCTGTTGAATTGTTATTTAATGCTACTTGATCTTTTGCTGGTAAATTTGAGAAGTAAACGTATTTAAACAGGGCATTAAGTTTATCATTTTCAACCGGACGGTAAGCATATCCGATTACAGCTTCGGTAAAGTTGCCATCATAAAATTCACCAAGACTACTCTTACTTGTTGAATGGTTGAGTTTACTAATTAAACGCCAGTCAGGATTCAACTGAAATTTAAGGCTGTTCTTGTATAAAGTTGTAACACGTGATGTTTTTGTCGTATCTGATGTTTCGGTATTATCGTTGCGTTGTTCAATAGCACCAGCATACTTGAGTGCATCTGAATTATAGCCAAACTTAATACCGTAGGCCTGGCGTTCTATGATGGCACCAGATTTATTATCCTGAAGACGACCTATATCAATCGTTGCACCCAAACTGACATGTTCAGTTGGTGCTAAATCGACCCCCATAGAATGAGTTAAACCTGTAGGAACATCACCGTGGCTGTAGCGTTCTTCAAGATAAATACTGGCACTGTCAGAGTAATGCGTTTTAAATCCTGAAGCCAAATTACCTTTTTGTGCCCGTTGACCATTATTTGATCTTTCATTTTCCAGGGCATAGGTCAGGTATATATTCGTTCTATCAGACACAAGGTAATCAGTACCTATTTTTGCTGCTGTGCCTAAATCACCTGCTGAAAACTCACCGTTAATTTTCAGTTTCTCTGTTGCACGATATTCACCACCTACTCCACTACGTGCATTACTCTCACGAGTATCGGTTGTTTTTAATGACTCTTGTATAAAAACATAACTACTCCAGTCTGTTTTAGAATCATAATTTGCTCTTAATGCCAAATCAGTGCGCTCACCTTCTTTTTGTGTAAGCGGGACGACAACTGAATTATCCTTTCGTTTGTCATTTCGTACACCCGCAGATAACATCCAGTTATCATTAAGAATATAATTTACATCTAGTTCCAGGGCAGAGGTATTCAATCCTGCTTGTTGAGTTTTTTTATCGGATTTTAATTTAAGTGTCAGCTCATCTAAAACCGGATATTCAACTGTACCACCCGTTTGTGTCGTTTTAGTTAAAGCCGATAATCCAGGTGCAGAATAACCTGCGTCCAGATTTTGAGAATAATAGGTTGCTTTACCTTTTATGCCATCAATAACATCTTCAAACCGTACACTGGCATCCAGACGGTTAGCTCCTGCACTTACAATATTGCTAAAAGATGTACTCGTTTCATCAAAGTTAAAACCACCATCATTTGAAAAGACTGTATTACCACTTAGACCTTTACTTGTAGACTGTTCAAGTTTAAGCCAGGTTCCTGTGTTTTTCCGCAAAGTAATATCCGTTGCACTTAAACTATTATTAGACGTGCCACTGCCAAAAGAGCTTGTTGTTGCACCCAGCTTGAGATAGTCAGTTAGCCAGAAATGTGTGCGGCCACCCGTTGATAACTCTTTTGTCTCTTCGAAACCCGGACTGTATTCATAACGCGAAATCAGATAAACATCATTACCGCCACCATTGCCAGTATCAACAACCAGTGCATCACCACTCGATGCTGATAACGGTTCACCCAGCAAAATCCGCCCCTGAATATAATCAATATCATAATCAAGTGCCGGGGTCAGATTTTTTACTGCCAGAACCAAACCTGAAATTTTATCGCGTACTTCAATACGTAAACGATCAGAACCCGACAGAATGTCCTGGTGTTTTAAATAATAAAGTGAACCACCTGTGCCTCTAAATTCATCACGTCCTGCAATGGTTCCAGGTTCAGCTGCAAAAACATCTAACTTGAATGTTTTTTCACCAAAATCAGTTATCGAATTATTCTCATAATGCACATTTGCACCGTATAAATTACGATCAACATGTGCCAGGTTATTATCGCTGTAATCAATATTAAAATTACCCCACATCCCATAGTTCTTGCCATTTTTTAATTTGACATAAAACTTACCCATGGTTGGGGCCATTTCCTCAACCGTGCTATCGTCACCGAATGTAGGATAATAATAATCTGGATCTATGCGCCTGAAGACTGAGTCAGGTGATTTGTCCATAAAGTTACTGAATAACTGATCTATCGGGCCTTCACGAGTATCTGCGCTTGCAGTCAGCCTCCAGTTATCACCGAACTTACCCCTGGTATAAAAAGCTAAACGTCCATCTATATTAGTATCGTTATTGTAATGAACTTTATCGCCCGTGATTAATGCTGCAGGTCCGTTAGTTGCATTTATACTTGCAGTTATATCGGCTATACCAACATAAAACCAATCACTCTTTTTAAGTTCAAGATCACGTAAATATAATTCACCATTACCTGAGCTATTAAGAACTGCGACTTCAACGGTATGCAGCCCGGCTGGTAATATTTCTTCACTGACAAATTCACCCTCTTTACTTACTGGAATTGAATGTCCAGCGAACCACACTGAATGATTTTCAGGAATACCTTTACCATAAACTTTGACTGAGCCACCTTTGAGATTAATATTCTGAATATAAAGACGGTTTTCACCGTAGCCAGTGAGAAGTTCCCGTTCATTTGATTTGCTGTTTTTTTCATTATCAACGTCGTCAACTAACCATATTGATTGAGGTTTGGTTTCATCAAAATTATTTTGCTCATCATATACACGTAATACATATTTCAACTCTATATTAGGAGCCGTAAAGTCTTTATATTTAACCAGCCATTCTGCTTCAGTACTTTTCCCTAACTCAATTATTTTCTCTGGTGTATCTCGAGTTGATTGGTCTTTTTTAAATACTCTTACTTCTGCTCGATAAATCACGTTAGCGTAATTTGTATAACGTTTAAATGTGATTAAGTTTTCAGGAAAACTTGTTGTCAACTTGTCACGATAACGAACAACATTTGGCCATGCCGTTATGTTTAAGCGTGGTTTAAATGCCAAATTATCAAATTTGAACTGGATATTTGCTTTTTCCAGAGATACATCAGTACAGCGTTGAATATCGGCACTGCTTTTACCGGGATCATCAAGCGGTACACCATCAATTGAAATCCGCATCAGATTCAGCGAATAAGGATTTTGTACCTTAACTTCTCTTGTAATACGTTCAATTTCAAGACCAGTCTGATTATCTAATATCGCCAAATCATCATAAACTACTCGAGCCTCTACACGAGATTCATCAAACTCAAGGAAACCTGCATTTACAACATCATCTGAATGAATAAAACCTCTTCCTTCGAACTCCAGTTGTGTATCAGATAAGTTGCCTTGTTCTTTAACCTCATCTTTAACCCGACGTGCTCGTGAAGTTGACAAGCCGATGTCATCGCCATAAACCATTGCAGTACGACGATCAAGACGTGCATTATTGGTATAACCTATAAAACGTATACGCACATTGCCTTTATCCGATAATTCTTCCATGATTCGTTTTAGGCGCCCGACATAACCAGGTGGAATAACAGGCTGACCTTTTTCAAAATAAATGGGGGCAACATTTCCCGCAGGAGGATCATAAACACGGGTTACTGTTTCAGCAGCAGATGTTTCCGGACAAAGTTGTGGTTCAGCAGATATTTCTTCGAGAGGATCATCATGCCAAAACTCAACTTCAATCCTACGATTAACTGCTCGACCTGTTGATACATCATTTGAAGCAAGAGGTCGGGCTGCGCCACGGCCATCACTATCCACTGCACGATTGGGTAATTTCATAGCCGTTTGCACCGCTAAAGCAACGCGACGCGCATGTGCTTTTGAAAGGGCAACATGTTCGCCATAAATACGTGCAAGTCTGCCAGTTAAAGGGATATTATCAGTATGACCAATGAACTTAATTTGTACATTCGATTTATTTCTAAGGTTAAACAGTGCTTCTCTCAATTGCTTAATAAATTGTGCCGGAATTTCAGCCATGCCTTCCTCGTAACGCAAAGGTTGCACAAGATTTTTTAGTTTTGCACGTCTTGAATGTCCCTCTTTAAAACGTATTTTGCATAACTCCTCAATACGACATATTTTTATGCGTTTTATCTCCTGTTTAATTTGTACAACCTGATCAACTAATTTTTCATCGATCTCATCATACCAAACCTCAACTTCTACCCGGCGATTTTTAGCTTTCCCTGCATTTGTTTTATTGCTTGCTACTGGTTTAAACTCACCCAGGCCATCGAATGAAATAGCTTCAGGTGGCAAGTTTAATGCTCGTTGAAAATATTCAGCTGTCGTTCCTGCTCTTTCACGTGATAACCCAGTATTGTCACCATATTGTTCTTTTAATTTCCCCGAGAGTTTTTCATTATCAGTATGGCCAACAAAATGAAGTCTTACGTTCACTCTGTTTTTCATACTACTTAATACATTACGTAATAACTCAACATAATTATCCGGTATATCAGCCTGTCCGGAATTAAACTGAATAGGTGGAACAACATTTTCAAGCTTTAGTGTTTTTGCGGTTTGCTGTAAAACTTTTTTAACCTCTTCTTTCGTTTGTTCTGTATCTTGTTCAGTGCTTCCCTCATTTTCATCATCACCATCAATTTTTTGATCAGAATCAAAAAGGGCTTCTTTTATTTTTTTTGCCTGTGCTTGTTCTGTCCACTGTTGTATTTTTTCGTCAAAAGGTAAATGCTTTTCACTTTCCTGTGAAGGCGCTACCAGAGTTTCGGCATTAATATTCAAAGACACACTTAATCCGGCAAGCAGTAATAAAACAGACAACAAACAATCACGTAGATAAGATACTAAATTAGTATCACGGATGGCGGATTTATTTAAACTGTATTTGTTTAAAACAGATCCTTTATTCGATATTGATATAGTATTTTTCATCAATCAATATCTCCAAAATCAGACGGGCCGCCTCTGCGCCAGAATATTTCTGTTTCAATAATAAGTTTGTATTTATTTATCTCCTGCCATTTTTCAATTATTTCATCTCGTACTCTTTGCAGACGATCATCTACTAAATCAGGGGCTTCAACATCCGCAAGATAAGATAATCGTAAAACAGATGGTTTATCTTTTAATTGTTCTATTAACAAATCTATCCGCGATCTCCATTGAGAATGCATTTCATCACTATCTTTTTCGAAAACACCATCTGCCATGTCAAGACTGACAACCCGGTGCAATGCGGCACCAAAATTAAACTTGAGCATTTTACCGCGAGTTGCACGTTGTATTCGTGGATTTTCTGTTGTTACCCGATAACCACTGGGTAAACTTCTGTCATCAAGTTTTATTATAAAATTACTTCCTCGTAATTCATCTGGTACTACTGCACAAGTTAAATGAAAACGTCCATATTTATCACTGGTAACTTCCAGACCTTTCACGGTTACCACCCGTGCACCGGCCAAACCGTTTTCATTTTCATCCTGATAACCATTAAGGTTTTTATCATCAAAAACCTTTCCAATTACGTCTGTACAATCAAAGACGGGATCAGGTATGACTCTGACAGTTGCAGTTGCTACGCCTGATGCTGATGAATTTGTTAAAGTATCAATTACTTGCGCTCTATTGATATATTCCCCCTCATTCACTGCAGCACCAACAACAAGTAAAAATTTAAAAGTCAGAGTTTCATCCGGTATTAAATCAATATTCTCCCAGGCCAGTTGCAAACCATTTTGACTGGGTTCACGAGCAACACCATTAAGACGTGCAGAACCTTTCACATATTTAAACCCGGCAGGATAATTATCAAAAACGTTACTGTTAGTTAGCGGAACGGTTAAGGTATTTTTAACTGTAATGGTATAAGGCACTAACTGGCTACGCATTACATTAACCAATGAAGACGTTTTGGATACGGCAACAGCACCCGTTAATATGGGATCAATCGGCAAATGATTATTAAATAGCTGACTGTCTCCCGGTATCACACCATTATCCAAGGTTAAATGCAGATAATAATTAGTACCTGCACTCGCTGGTGGCACAGAGAGAGCCGGGGCAAATTCTGAAACGGTTGCTTCACAATCATTTGCTGTTGCTGGAATTGCATCTGATGCACTGCCCGGACAATTTGGTACATCTAATGCCGCTGTAGCAGCATTGCTTTGCGGGGTAATAGCCACTGATGGGTCTGTACTATATCCTGTAGCAGGAGGAGTATAACGAATTAAATAATTAGCACCTGGTGCACAGTCAGCCTGGCTGAAATTCAAATCAAACTTATAATAACCATTTGCAGTAGTAACCTGGTTTTGCTGATTAATGTCATCAAAGCAACCTGTAGATACTGCTACTCCTGTAGCTGCATTGAGTAAGGAAACACTGGCACCTGTAACAGGAGTACGCAAAATAGAATTATAAACAACACCATTTGGATCAATCGGCAGGTTTAAGTTAATTATATTACTACCCGAATATAAAATAATGTCATAGATTCGATGCAGACTATTAATAAAACCTAAACCAGGATCAGAATCAGCCAATCCTAATAACGCGGTAGTACTATTGGAACCGGGAGCCCGAAATTTTAATTCATATCTCTCAGAACCGATATAATTTGGTAACAAACCATTGATACTATAAATACCATTTGCATCACTGATCACTGTTCCCTGTAAAATACTGTCACGATAAATATCAATATACCAGCCAGCTAAAGCAACTTCACCGCTATCCAGGGTATTATTAAAATTCGCATCATGCCATAACGTGCCACTAACATTGGCGACACCCGGAGTACCACCAACATCAACTGATATACTTGCACTGGCAGTTTGTGTTGCTGCATTCCAGTACACCGTACCCGTATTGGTAATGGTGGTACCTATTGGCAACATGCTATCTATTGTTACAACAAAACGTAACTCTGTACTTGCACCAGGTAATAAATTTCCATAAGTTGCATAATAATCTGCAGTAATTAGAGGATCCACAAAACTCACACCTGCCGCCAGACCATCGAGTAAAGCTGAGCCGGGAACATAAGTCACCTGAGCAGCAACAGGAAGATCCAGATTATCTGTGATCACGACATTACTTGCAGGAACACTACTGATGTTTGTTACCAGCACACGGTATTCCAGTTGCCCGCCCGCAACTGCCGCACCTCCTCCTATAACCGTTACGCTTTTTGTAATCGATAATAACTGTGCATTGCCAACAACAATTAAAGTAGGTTGATCTCCATTGCTGTCAATACCATCGGCATCAGTAAGTTCTGCAGGTAACTCATAACTATCAACCGTACCCTGATTACTGATTATGGTACCGACAGCAACAAGCGCATTGACCTGTACATCAAACGTAATAATGGCACTTTCTCCTCTTGAGATAATGCCAGCACCTGCTGCAGGTAAAGGTGGAGTAAGGTTTGATGAACTGACATCAATACCCGCTATTAAGGGTGAAATACCAGCATCCGGTTGCCCTACAGGTAAACCATTTAAAGTAACACTGTCTGCTACATAAGTTGTGTCAGTGGGTACAGCATCAGTAAAAGTTACAATGGTTGCATCACCCGCACCACTGTTTGTAACCGTAATGGTGTAGCGGATAGTATCTCCGGGATCCAGGATTCCTGCTGTACCGTTGTCGACCACAATACTGACTGTTTTTTGTGCATCAACTAAAGGTTGATTACCCACGACATTACGGGTTGGATCATCTGGTGTAGCGGTAGACGGGTCGTCAGAAGGTTGATCGCCCATTGTCCCACTTGCAACACCATCTGCTGAAATATAACCCTGGTTAGAAATTATGGTGCCATTAACCACGTTAGTATTAATAGTGACATCAAAAATAATGGTGGCAACATTTAATGTTGTTGCGGTTGCATCTGCACGCATTGCACCTGCTGTAGTATTTTCCGGTGCATTAATAAAAACCCCTGTTTGTAAAGGTAAGACTCCGACTGTAGGTTCATTAACGACAACCCCGTTTAAAGTTGTACTGCCTGTGACATATGTTGTATTGGCAGGTAACTGATCGCGTAATAAAGTATTAACGGTATCTTCTGTACCAGTATTTTTAACTGTAATGGTATAACGTAAAGTGTCACCTGATTCCAGAATAGCAGGATCACCTGTTAAGTCAGTTGATGTTTTTTCTACTCTAAATACGGGTGCAGAACTAATTAAGGTTTTAGTCGAATCATTTGCAACAGCAGGTAAAACAGGATCATCGGTTGGAAAATCCAGTCCGTTAGTTAGCATGTGACCTTGATTGAGCACAACTGTTGCATCAGGAATTGAAGCAATTAATTTCACTTCAAATTCAATTAATACCGTTTCGCTACCTGAACCTGCTGCGCCCAGTGTTAATTTACGAATATCGACAAGCCCGCTACCTTTTGCACCACCACTTGCATTGGTATTAGTTATATCCGCACCTGCAGGTACTGTCGTTAAATTCAAACTACCCGCAACAAACAGCGCAATAGTATTGAGTGCATCGAGTTCATCGGTAAAGTTAAAATCAAATAATTCAACATCACTTGTATTCGTTATATAAATCCCATAACGCAAGGTATCACCCGGGGTAGCATTAATACCCGGATCCTGACCTGTTGTAACATTAACGACACGTTTTTCAATTGTAACCGTTGGTGTATCACTGGTTACTGTATTAGCATCTTCATGATCCAGAGTTCCTACCGTGCCATCCGTTGTGGCTCTGGTATAAGTCTGAATTTCACCGGTGGCACCTGAACCTGCAGTGTCCTGACTAAACCACTGAGTTGCCCCGGCAATATTTGTTAAAGAAGAACTATGTGGTGTATCTGTATCCAGTTCAGCATCATAAGTAATGATCAAATTATTTCCAGCGGTTAATGCAGCTGCTGTTGTTTGCATGATCAGTGTCAGAGTGCAACCGCTATAATTCACAGTATAATCAGTACCCTGAACTAAAGCGGGTGCAACTGGAGTTGTACCAGCTGCATCGTACATTCTTGCAATAATATTGACTGGTGCCGTATCACACATACCACCGGCTAAAGGTGTTAACGTTGCCAAAACATCAACAATGGTAATATCCCATGCCGATGAAGCACCTGTATTTTGTACTCTAAGGTTATAGGTTATTGCTGTACCAATCTGAACGACTGCTGCTGATGCTGTTTTAGTCATCGTTAAGATAGGTTGAAGCACAGTTAAATCTGACGTTTTTTGTAAGCGGGCCGAATCTACTACCGCAGCACCATTACCATCAATAAATTGAAGTGTGGCAGTATTTGTAAGGGTGGTTGTGGGAATTTGTGCAATCGTATTGTCTAAAACAATAACCTGATACTCAATAATTAATGTATCGGTAGTCGCATCACCATTAGGATCATTTATAACATTTCCAAGTGAAAAATTAATGGTTCCGGTAGCATCCGCTGCTGGTAATGATGCAGCTGTAATAGTTGAATAACTAAAATTTGATCCCGAGCCACTGGCTGGTGCATCATAATCAGCAACCGCATCACCATTAATGCTAACCACTTTTACAAATGAGAGCCCAGCTGGTAATACATCCTGGACATTAACATTACGTGTCGTACCTTCCTGTAAGGTGAGTGAAAGACGGTATATAACATCATCACCAATACGTACCGTTGCATCATTAGTAGGTGCATAACTGTCATAAATAATTTCTTTCAGGAACGCATTGGTATCTGCTGTTGTAATTGTTGACGTTACCGGTCCGACACAATAATCATCTGGCGCTGTAATGGTAGGACAACCTGCACCGGTTCGCTCATAACTACTCACGCCATCAAGTGATGTCCAGTCAACAATGATACTACTTGTATAATCAAAACCTGATTCTGCTCCGGCTTGTAAAGTTACCCTGTATGTTAAAATCAATGTATCGCCTGCAGGTATATCGATACTATTGTCACCATTACCCCGCCCCCATATTAACGGGCCATTGGGTGAGTTTGTGGGTGTTGCATTAAATCCAGCTAGTGGGACACCACTAATCGTGGCTGTTGGTGTAAAGCTGGTATAGAGTCCAAGATTAGCAGGCAAGGTATCAACGATATTAAGATCGTATGCAGTGGCATTTCCACCTGCGTTAGAAATAGTTACCAGATACTCAATTATGTCACCACTGGTAATAGGCAGTGCTGTAACCGGGGTTGATGATTTTGTCAGCGTTAATATTGATTCAGTGACTGTCTGTAGCGGTGTTGTATCCGTTAAAACTTCAGTCGCAGATGTTTCACCATGAGTATAATTTGTTGTAACCTGATTTTGTAAACGGTCTCCCCTGTTAGTCGTTATACTATTATCAATACGTGCAAAATAATTGATAGTGATACTCGGTGTAATAGCAGGTGTACCCGTAGTATCATCCTCACTTGTCGTAACAACGGTACCAAAGTTCCAGTTTATGGTATTTACTGCACCATCTGCAGGTGGGGCACTGATTAAGTTTGCTTCAGACGGAGCAAGCCCGCTATTTATTGTTGCAATACCCGAAAAGGTATAAGTTATATCGTATGTAGCATTATTTTCTAAAACATAACTTATATCTGAGAAATTTAAATTATCATTAACAACCAGATTATTCGTTGTACCTTCCGGTAAATTTATAACGATTTGATAGTTTTTATGCACACCAACTTCAGGAGCTTGTGCTGCATCAAGATCAGTTTTATTTATAGTAACAGCAGGAACTGTGCTGCTTGTTGTTGCCGTGGTTTCATAATCATTAAGAGCATTTCCAGCGTTAGGGATAGCACCATTACGCATCCCGGTCGCACTGCCATCAGCCCCGATTAAACCCGTTGAATTAAGTGCTGTACTTTGAGAGGCTAAGGATTGCCAGCTTGCCTGAATGGTATTGTCTAGAATTTCACGTGGTTGCGTTGCAAGATCAACGCTAATCTCAAAGGTAAAGGTTTTCGTTTCACTCGGTGCAATTGCATAATCAGCATTACCTGTATTCCAGCTGAAAACTGGTCGATTAGCGCCAAATGTTGCTGTATCAACTGTATCAGGTGGATCTGTTCCACCTACGTTATTTAAAAAAGTTAAATTATTTACCGCATCAAGATCATCAAAAACTTTTAAATTATAAGCAGTAGCCGTACCCGTATTTGTTGCAGTAACAGTTACCGTAATCACATCACCCGCATCATTATTTGCAGTCTCATATGCTTTTGTTAATACGATTACAGGTTCCCGAACAACAATATCAAATTGATTAAAATTTTGAGTAACTAAAGTACTGGCCTCATTAATATAACTCATAACTACATTGGTAGCCGGTGCACCATTGCTAATTACATCAGTGCTATTAACGCTTGCACTATTATTAACACGTGCAATAAAACGTATTGCAAAATCAAATAAATTATTACTTGTGGCGTTTGTCAGTTCCTGATTACCAAAATCCCATTCAACCAGGCTATTAGTACAGGTTGGTGTAAATTGACCACCCGGTGAAAAACCAGCAGCATCATAAGGTGCAGCATCAAGATCAACCACAGGCGCTTCAATACAAGTTATTCCTGCAGGTAATTCGTCGCGTATCTTGAAACTCCTTAAATTGGCAACAGGAATTAATGTGCGTAATTGATATTCAATTTCTTCACCAATAGAAACAGATTGAGGGCTGCCTGCAATAACTGTATTCGATAAGCGGGTTATTTCTTTTGGTTGAGTTTGTAGTGGCAAGATTTGTACTATCGCAGAGACAGCTGTACTGTTATAAACCCGCGCACCACCCGCATCACCGTTATTACTTAACACTACAGTTTGGTTACCTGACGCCCCTTCCATACTGTCATAAGTGGTTGTTACATTATTAACAAGTTGTTGCAGAGGTGCGACATCATCATCAGGATCAACACGATAATAAAAAGTTACACTACTGCCAGGGTCAATTTTCAGTAATGCAGCGCTGTGTGTATGTGAGCTTGTTATTGTAGCGGGTGTTCCATTATTAATAACATTATCATTAATCGTGCTTTCACCATCGACATCCATAGCATCGATATTGCCATCACCATCATTATCCAAACCATCGCTGGCAAATGAAGAAATTAACATAAGGTCACTGGCATCTAAAATATCAGTAGCCGTTATATTGTATGCAGGTGCACGTGCAACGCCTGAACTTGTAGCTTCATTTGTTAACGTTATTTTATAAATATAGGCATCCTGTGTATCACCATCATCTGCTGTGTTAACAAAATTACTACACCCTGTTCCAGCACCATATAATGTTTCATTACATACTTCCTTGGTTACAATAATATTAGGTTCAGTAACCGTTAGATTAACCGTCCGTGCCGAAACAGCAGGATAACCAATAGTACTTGGACCTAATGGGTAAGCAACATCACCACTACCATCATTAAATACCGCTTCAAAAGTTGAAACAAGAACATTGCTACTCGTTGCTGCATGAACATTGGGAGCGGCACGCGTATTTATAGGATCATTTAATATTCTCGTCGTTGCATCCATACGGAACCATTGATCTTTTACCGTAATTCGCTCAGCCGGAACAGTTTGATTAAAGGTCCAATCAAATGTCCCCGTATCAAGTGGTGATGGAGGAGGGTTTAAAGTAATACTCTTTACCGTTGTATCACTTGCAGGAACAGGAACCGATGTTGAAATAAAGCCCTGACCATTGGGCAACTGATCATTTACTTGAATTTTTTGTACTGCAATATAGGTAAAACCGGGTGTTTGAAAACCAAACCAGCCACCTGTTTCAATATGTACTTTACATTCTTCCGCAATTTGTACTAAAACATCCGGGCTGGCTGGTGGTGGATTATTTTCTGAACAATTTCCAACTTGTGTTTTTGTTAAATTAAACCCAATCACTTTTGCACGAACACCATCGAGTGAATAATTATTCGCACGATTATCAATTTGTCCACCTGTTGCCGTCGTTGACACGGTTGGAAAATCTAATAAAGCACCACCTGAAGAATAAGGTGTTAATGCACCACTGCCTGTTAAGGTGTCATCACTTAAAACAATTTCACCAACCACATCAGCGCGAAATGAAAGATCATCTTCCGTTAACCTGGCAGCCCCGTTGGTATCGGATAACTGAACTTTAACGACTTCAAAATTAAACGACTCTGTTGAGCCTGGCCCAATCGTGCCACGGTTACATAAGTAAACAACGGCATAGTCACTTGCAGGAGGTATATCAACAGGATCATCCCAAACCTCTAGCGGTGGAGGATTAGTAGTAAGACTACAACCCGCTGGCACCGTAACAACATTCATGGTCGCGCCAAACGTTACATAGGCCTGATAGTTATCAGCATCTGCACCACCATTGTTGGTTAAATCTACCTGCAAGGCTAAACGCTGATTAGGATCATTCGTTAAAATAAACACAGACCCGCCAGGAATAGAGATATCAAGATCTTCAGGAAAGGCGTCAAATAGATCGTTGTAGGTCACCGACTGCTGTGTACCATTACAAAAATTATTAAAGGTAACATCAAGTTGATTACTGAGCTGATCTGTTGTTGGTGTATTATGTACATTATCAGGATCGTAACTACCAATCACTTCAGGCGTAGTATCCAGGTTAGCTTCAATATCAAAGTGATCAGCTTTAATCATAACCACTCGAAACCTGATAACAGCAACATCTCCCTGACGTAACATATTAAGTTGATCAGCATAATCAGGATGAGTGGTTGAACTAGTTAAAGTAAAATTCGGTGCAGTATTTCCGAGTGGGGTGCCTACCGCTGCCGGATTAGTCCAGTTAAGTGTATCTACCCTGCCTGAATAGTTACCATAAGCATAGGCTACATTCAGCGTTGGAGTAAATGTAGGATCAACAACATATTCAACAGGCAATGTATTTGTTAAATCAAGATTTTTAACGCTACCACCTGAATTATTAGTAATGGTTATCGTCATCAAACCACGACTACCGACTGGCTGGTTAGTATCAAGTCCTGTTAATGCACGTTGAATTTGTAACCCATTATTATTGGTTAATGAACTCAATGTTGTAATTGAAGTTCCAGCTCCTGCACCTGATGATGTTAGTGCAATTCCGCCATCGCCGGGGATAACTTCACAACCCCATTCAACATTATTAACCGTATTTGTTGTATTTGCATTACAGGAACTGGTTATTTTACCAACCAGGTAAATATATGTACTACCCGAAGCAGGAACATCTACATATGCACCCGTTTCATCATTAGATGGATTGCCAAAAGGATCGTCAACACCAAAGTCTGTTATAGTATTACCTGAAGCGACACAATTGTTACCACCCGGATCAACACCATTTGCTGCAACTACACTGCTTGCCCCCGCTTCTGTAGGACAGGCATAATTAATCTGAAAATTACCATTTGTCATCAAATCATCAAATTTCAGATCCTCTAAATCAGCCAGACCACTATTTGCGACCTGAATGCGCCAGATTACATCATCATTAATATTTCCGTAAACTGTTGCACTATATGAACCTGAACCCTGGCTTGCATCAGCATTACGACCAAGTTTTGTTACCGTAGGGATGGGTTCGTGTAAAGGCAATATTTCGGGTCCGGATACCGCTGATGCTGCAACATTGGTTGTAAGAGGACAGAAATTATAATTGGCTGTTGCATCAATTTGTCTGCTTATATTAAACAGATTTTCTTCAGTACTGGATCGACTTCTGACCTGAAAAGTAATATCAACATTGTTGTAACCGCTATGCCCTGGTATTCCATCTATTTGTGCCAAAGCGGCTATTTGTGTTGAAGTCCAGGTTAGTATTGTTCCTCCACCTGAAATAACCGGATTGCTAACACCAGCACCACCACTGGTTGTTGAGTCAGGAACATATTCAAGCTCATTCGACTGAAAAACATGTTGAATCGAAAAATTTGCCATGTCTTCATGAGTTGTATTTGTAACAACAAGACGAACTTGTCCAACACCACAGAGTTCACAAAAAGTATTGGTTGTTCCACTTGTATCATAAGAAATTATGCCAGTGAATGTAGCAGGATTTGTATTACAATCTATGGCATCTGCAAATAACGTTTCGATCGGCATCGCTAGGCCCACAACGATACAAATCATTTTTAAGAGACGCTGGGCTTGCTTTTTAAGCTCGATCATAAAACACTTTAGTTACTGATTAATATATATTTTAGTGCAGAATCAGTAGCTTAACTCTGATATTCATCACACATTGACTTTGATATTCATCACATTATGATGCTGGTAGAAAATCTATTGGATATAGAATGGTTACTTTAGGAACGTCTTTTTTATCTCCAAAATTAAAGCGTTTTACTCTTTCTACAATTTTCATCGACAATAACGCAGAATCAAGATCTGTTGACTCAACTTTACATTTAGAAACCTTTCCATTTGGCAAAATTGTGATGCGCAGCACCATTTTGCCTTGCAATGTTGGATTCTTACGAAGCTCACGGTTATATATTCTGTAAAGTGCAGACTTGTATCGATCAAATACAATCTGAATTTCTTCATCTGTACGTGATGGGCCAGGTCCTGAGCTCAATGGACGATCATCTGCTGCAGCAGTACCAATTGCGCTAGTTACACGAGAAAACTTGACCGAACCTATTTTTCCACCCGCACCGCCAACATCACGACTCAATGATGATGAGTTAATACCACCACTTCCTGTTTGAGCTTGTGCCAGGACGAGGGATCTTGATGTTGATTTTGCCTGAGAGCCTTGTTTTGATAGTTTCGCATTTGCACCTAATTTAGCTTCACTTACATCATCCAGTAAATCAGCAAAATTATTCTTGAATGCAAGTAAACCGGACTTCTCAGCTTTCTTACGTGCTTTTTTAGTTTCTTCTTTCGATTGTTTCTTTTTATCTGCCAGTTTAGCTTCTTTTTTCGGCTTTGGTTTTGGCTGCTTTTGCTTAATAAACTTTGCAATACGTTCTGGAATTTCAACAACCTTATCTTTTTCCGGAATGGGCAATTGCCATCCTGGAATAATTAATGCAAATAAAATGCTGTATAAAAATGCAACTAATAAGTATTTCTTAAATCTTTTTTCATCTTCACCCTTATTGTCCCAGGGCATAATTACCGGACGGAAAGAGCTTGGCTTATAGTCTCTGTTGACTACAAAATCATTTTTTCGTTCTGCCTGATTATATTTTTCAATTTCAAGCTCTTCTTTTAAATAACCAACCTCATAACCAGCTTCTTCAACAAGTTTTTCCAGTTTGGTTTTTTTATCGTGAACAAGAGCAACTTCATCGTTAAATAATTTTGCTTTATTGCGTAAACCTGCTACATGCTCAAGTAATTCTTCCTCATTTGTATATTTATCCTGCCAGAAAAGTTCACCTGCGCCCAACTCATGTAACTTCTCAAGCTGATCACTAACTTCTGCTAAACGCTGATATATAGTGATTTGTGACGAAGCGCTTTCAAGTTCAGCTTCAACCCGGCAAAGCTCTTCCTTTAATTTGTCACGGCATTGTTCAGCATCACTAATCTTAATAGTAATGTTTTTCTGTTCTAATGAAACGACAGAATTCACAATAACAAGCTCTAACTCTGTGACGCTTTTTGTATTACAGCCAAAGAAATTTTTCCATACCCGGCACTAGTGCAGGTAGACATAATCTTCTTTAAAAATTTAAAAGGTATTTTCTTGTCCGCTAATAACGTTACCTCCTTACTATCTGCTACTGCTTTAGTTGTTACCCCTATAACCTTGTTTTTTTGCTCTATCAATTTATCTCTTAAAACAGCAATCACATCTTTTTTAGATAAAAGCAAATCACTTGTTTTCATAATGACTTCACCTTGAAGAAGAATAACTTCGGATGAAACAAAAATGACGATTGTTTCGCGTGGTTTAGACTCAACTACTGAATCAGGTAATGCAATTTCTTTGGGGTTAGACAAAACCTCAGTAGACGACGAGTTAGTCAGAAGAAAAAACACCAGGATGGTAAAAACGTCCATCAAAGAAACAAGACTTAGACCTGCAATTTTCTTTTTATTGCGCCCCATGCGCTTCATGCGTCTTGAACCTTTCATTATGGCGCGTCTCCAACTGAAATATTTGTAAATAAAATTACTTTCTCAGGTGAAATATCAGGCCTTATTTGTAAATCAATCAGAGTTTCATTTCTTTCTGGCATTATTTCTGCACTACGTACTGCGTCCATCACTTTAACCAGGTATTCATATTCCAGATTAGGCTCCATTAGAACTGAGGCATCTGTTTTATCCGGGTAATTTTTTTTAATCTTTTGTAAATACTTTGATAAGCGTTTAATGTCATACTGGTCATCAACTTTAGCCATACTGGCAATAACGCCTTTACCATTACCTATTTCAATTCCTTTTTTTCGAACAATAACTTCAAGTACCAGTTTTGGCTTATCTTGCGCACCACCGCCGCCTGTTGGGACATCAAGCTCCAGGACTGTTATGCGTGAGAAAACTGCCGAGATTAAAAGAAATGGAATCAATACAACCATCAAGTTTAAAAATGTCGTTATATCAAGCTCAGGAACTTCTTTATCCTTTCTTCTGTAATGATGTCTTCTGGACATAACTTATTTATCCCTGACGTTTCGCTGATTCAGAAATAATATTTAACGTCTTAACTGATGCCATTTCCAAGCTATCAATAATCTCACCCGTTTTAGATGTTAAGTATGTATGCGTAATCAATAACGGAATGGCGGCCATTAAACCAAATGCCGTTGTATTCATCGCGACTGAAATACTTGCGGATAAGAGATCCGCTTTTTCAGCCGGGTTGGCACTGGCTACAGCGGTAAATGCTTCAATCAACCCCATAATGGTTCCAAGTAAACCCAGTAATGTTGAAATATTTGCAAACAAGGCAACATATGGTGTTCTCTTCTCAAGTTGAGGGATAATTTCCATCATGCTTTCTTCCATCGCAATTTCAATATCATCACGGCGGCGTACTGCACCTTCTCGAGCCAGGCCCATACCTAGAAGTTGACTAATATAAGACTTGTCTTCACTGGTCATTTCGCGAGCTTGATCAAAATTTCCTTCAACCATTACAGGATGTATTTGATCCCACATTTTTCTGTTTTTACCTCGAGTAGAAGCCAGAACGACAGTACGTTCAATCGCAATAGCACTACCCACAGCAAATACAATAAGAATGGGATACATAAACGTACCCCCTGCCTGTACAAATCCAATAATCGTATAAAGAAATTCCATAAACTAATACCTCTTACCTAATTTTTAATAGTTACAGTCATTTAACTATGCTGATTTCGTAAAAATTCAGCTCCCTGATAAAAACATCCTTGTCTACAGGATGAAGACCTTCATTAAGAAGGCTTGAACTTAAATCTGTTTCTAACCCTAACTCTGAACTCCGCCAGGGAACGATATACAAAGACTTGGGCGTATCTTTATTACCAATAATAGAGATACCCGATAAAGTTTTTGCATCATCTTTTTTCTTTTTCTCTGCATAACTCATCTGACCTATACAAAGTGATAAAGTGGTGATTAATATTATTTTGTTAAATAACATCATTACTGACCTGCCCTGCGTTTTAAATCAACCAGCCAAATCCTGACCTTTTTATCATTTGGTTGAAGTTTTAAGAAAGCTTCATAGTGTGAAATGGCGCAATCCAGATCACCCATAAAAAGGTCACATAAAATACCGAGATTTTTCCTTACGGGTAAAAACTGCGGATAAATTTTAACCACCTTTTCATATGTTTTTTTAGCCTGAGAAAAACGACCGGTTTTACGATAAAGCAAAGCAAGTTCATTATTCGTGACGGGATGTTGAGGATTAATTTTAATCGCCTTAAGTAAAATATTTTCAGCTTCTTTTACTTTTCCAACTTTTGAATAAGCAATGGCAAGATTGATATAGGGAGCACTGTGTTTTTGAGTTTTACTGGTAACCTCAACTAACAGCTCAATAGCATCGTTATAATTTTGATTATTAATATGTTTTACAGCCAGGTTAAACTTCTCACTTAATTCAGTATCGATGCCATATTCTTCTGAAATGACAATATCATCGGTCTCAATAAAAACCTCTGTTTTACTGGTCGCACACGCAGTCAGCATGACTGCCAGTAGCAGAATAAGGTGCTTTTTATGTCTGAAAAGTGCAAATATAAACATGACATTCATTACGATAAATAGTTAAGTTCAACTTTATTCCCAACGGATAAAAGGTAGTTCTGTCTGTTGCCAATAAATCAACAATCTACCTTGATAATATTATTAGCTTTTTAATCTAAATGCATGATTTTGTTGTTATTATGAGAAACATATCACTAATTCTGAAAGCTCAAATAAACGCATTAATACCCTATTTTTCGGCTATATAACCAAACTCTTTAATATATCTAGTGGATATGTGAACCAGCTGTCACTTTTAGACATATATGAAAATACCACTTGATTTTACTAGTTTTTTGTACGCAATATTTGTGTGTGAAATAGCTCTATTTTATTTAATCATTTTCTTTCTTTGGAACTGCAATCTCATCACCATTTGCATCAGTTTTTCCTGATTCTGAGCTTTCTTTCTCTGACTCTACAGACAAACCTTCAAATTCATATGTATACGACATAATAGAGTTAACAACCCCAGTACTTATCTCATATTTTGCATAACGCCCGGGTACCAGAGTAGCAAGCTTAGCCAGACTTTTTTCAATCCACTTGCTGTAAACACCCGCCGAGAGTAATTCAAGATTTTTCTTATGAATGGTAATTCCCTTTTCTTCAAACGGATAAGCTTGATCTTCAATAATTAAGTTGTATTGTTCTAATTCCAGTTCATTAAGTTTCTTCGGACGCTCAGAGTCCAGCAATGCACGACTAAAATGATAATACGTTTCAGCAATATAATATGTCGCAGCAGCGGTTACATCACCGACATGATAATCAACTAACTTATTATACTTACGAATATTCTTTTTCATTTTCCTTTTCTTTTTGGCAAGATTTTTTTTGAAAGGTCTTTTAAGTTTTATCGCAACAAATTGATCATATATAGGTGAAATAATAGATAAAGAGGCGATACCCGCAAGATAACGCGTGCGTTCTGTTCTTGCCGATCCTGCTTTTGCATCGGCCTTAATGATATATTTAAGTGTTTTCAAATATTTTTTATGTTCTTTATTTTCTTTATAAAGCTCAGCAATACTTGCATGTATTTCAAGTGATTCTTCAAGAGGTTTAGGGAAATACTTCACATAACGTTTGTAAATACGTAAGGTGTTTACTTTATCAGGGATTTTCTTATAAAGCTCTGCTGCTATTTGCAAAGACTCTCGCTGTATTGTGCGTGTTTTAGCCGATGCAAAAATACGTTCGAATTCTTTGGCCGCTTTAAAATATTTTTTATCTTCTCTATATACATAAGCAATTTTTTTAGTCACTTCGGTTTGATATTTATGCTTTGGATATGACTTTCTAAAATTAATTAATACTACGGCTGCCTGAGGCCAGTCTTTTAATTTAATTAATGCAGTTGCAGCATCATATTCTGCGGTAGAACGTATTTTAGAGTTAGGTGCCAATTTTTGGATACGTAAAAAATGATCTGCTGCAATTCTAAACCTGGATAATTTAAGCGCAGCTTCACCCTGTTTATAAACTGCAGCTGCAAGATTTTCTACTAATTTTTTACGTAAAGATTTGTTTTTGCCAGGCATATTTAGCACATTAATATACGCCAGCTCTGAGTCTTTAAATTTATGAAGATCAAAAGATGAATAAGCAATAACCAGCCATGCTGAACGTCGAAGAGTTTGTTTTGATCCTGGATACTGTTTAACCAGTTGATGTGCAGTTTTAATAGCCAGTTGAAAATCTTTCATTTCATAAAGGTTATCTGCCGCAGAGGTAAGAATAACAGCCGCCTTTTTATGTTTAGGAAAAACATCAACAAACGTTAAGGATATACGAATTACTTCACGTTTAACCTTGTTTTTCTCATATTGAGAAACTCTCTTTAAATATTCACGGTAAGCATAAACAGCCGCATAACCTGCTTTTGATGATTTTTTATTTAAGGGATATTTATATGCTGTTTTTTCATACTCAATTGCAGCTGCAAGGAAATCCTTATTCTCCAGGTACAAATCAGCAAGCAGGTAATTAATCCCTGGTGACAACGTATCCTTTGGAAAGGATATAAGAAACTGTTTATACCAGTGCGAAGCATCTTTAAAACTTTGTTTTTTTATTCTGCGATAACGATTATCCTGGTAAACCGCATGATAGTGATTTGCCAAATCAATAATATTTGTTTTTAAAAATTTAATAACTTCAGGGTGGTCTTTAATATTATAATATTTCCAGTAATCTTTCTTTACGCCATAAGCAGAGGCATAGTATTTTTTAGCTTCAATAACAAGTTTAGGAAAATGTCCTTTATGATAGATTTCGATCATTCTCATACTAAAATGAGGAGCAAGCTTATGATATTGATTGTTATCAATAAAAGCCTTGTAGGTTAGTGCTGCATCACTATAACGACGTTTAACTAAATAAAATTCAGCCAAAAAGCTGTAAATATCACTTTCATAGCTTTTTTTACCAATCTTTTTAAAATATGAAATTACCGTGTCAGCCCCCCCCAGGTTAGAGAAACTTAAACTTATTACACGGAAAGTATCATCGACACGCTTTTTAATTGATGAATTGTGTCTCTGTGAAAAATCGTAACCTATACTGACCTTATGATCGAGCAATGCAATAAAATAATTAAGTGCATCCTCATATAAATCCTGTTTATAAAATGTCCAGCCTTGCTTGTATAAAGCTAATTCATAAAACGCTGTTCCCTTGCCTATTTTAATAATAGATTTATACGCATCTTCTGCATCAAGAAACTTCTTTCGTGTAAAGTAATATTCAGCCCGTCTAAATTGTACTTCGGGAAAATGACGCGATCGTGGATATCCTTTTATTAAGCGATTCATCACTTTCATCGCTTTCTCTACCTGGCCAACTTCTTCATAAGCACGAGACAGTTGATAAAGTACCTGATCTTTATATTCATACAAAGGGAATTGAATAAGCAGTTTTTTATATAACTTTATTGCCTTTTTAGCGCCAGCTGTTTGCAGATCATCAATGTTTTTTCCATTAGGCAAAGGCATAGCGGCTGAACTTTTCGCTTTTTTAAGTTTTACCTGGGCCGTAGCTCTTTTTTCAAATTTTCTGATTGATTCAGATTTAACATCAGCAATTTTACTTCCTTTATCAGCTGAACGGTCTTTACTGCTGATATTAACCGGGACTTTTTCCGCTTCTTTAATATCTTTTTGTTTTATCGGTTTTTTAGTTTTTTCTTCACTAATAACACCATATTCTTTTTCAATATTGAGGTCAGCAAGACGACGAATTGCATCGGGTGTCCTTGCTGACTCAGGTGTTTCATCAAGAAATTTTTGATAACTTTTCATGGCTTTTTCAAGGCCACCATCAATATGTGTATCAACTATTTTAATATCAACATCACGTAAATCTGCAATTGTTCCATGTTGATCCAGAGCACAGGCGCTGAATAACATTACGGCAGACATAACAGGTAACAGTCGCTTCAAAATCATGACTTGTTACCTTCTTTTTTTTGGGGTTCAGGTTTAACTTCAGGCTGGTTTTTTAATGACTCTTCCTTTTCTCGCTCTAACTCAATATTTTGCTGTTTTTTAACAGCCCGATCATAACTTTCAGCCAGTGAGAATCTTGCTTTTATCTGTAATTCTTCGATACGTTTACGTCTGTTTTCCAGTTCATTAATCGACATTAATTCCAGCATATGACCTTGCCTGGCAAGTAATAATTTTATTTTTTCATCTGCAAATCGAATACGATTTTTAAGCTGACGAATCTGATCGTCATAACCAATAAAACTCTGTGTCGCAGCCTGTCGGGTTCTTACAAACGAACGATATCTTTTATCTAACTCTTCCACATGTTGATTGAGCAAACGGAGATTTTTATCTGCCTCGGTAAATCTTTCCTGATATTCAGTTTCTATATTCCATTTAATTACGCCCTTTAACCGACTTATTCGTGATTTAATATCAGCAGTATTTGATCGTTTATCTTTTGCGTACTTTTTTTCAATTGCATAAATCCTGTTTAGTGCAATTCGTTCATTTACCTTTGCCAGAAAGTCTGGCCTTGGTGAAATTAACATTTTATTTAAACGTTCAGCTATTTTTTTGCGTTGAGCCAGCCTGAGTTTCATTCTTGAATCAAGCAATCGAAATTTTTCCTGCATACCCGGAAACAGTGGTGTGTAATAATTTTTACGCCAGCCAATAATTTCAGTATACGAATCCAGATAGCCGTCCCATGACGCAACTTTTTTGGCCAGATCATCCAAATCAAAATAATTCTTTAAAGATTCCTGAAAATCATTTGAAGCAAGCAACTGCATTAAGTAGTGAGTTTCAGGTGTATCCGGCAGATTACGTAAATTAATTAACCAGTTTTTATCTTTTCTGTATTCTTCACGAACAACCGCTTCCAGAAACCTGCCTTCCCGAATATTTTTAATTGAA
>VAPK010426552.1_pt1 | contig 54670 bp, 53 predicted proteins | sample 3395031 | NCBI WGS metagenome assembly VAPK01 (sample SAMN08290443, study PRJNA428436) | hydrothermal vent metagenome | isolation source: Deep-sea hydrothermal vent chimney 1 | place: Pacific Ocean: Juan De Fuca Ridge
ACTGATCCAGATCAATATTTAATTGCAACATTTTTTCCTTATGCAATTTTCGTTCTAAAATAGATTCCAAACCACTAATAGCGACCATACTAGGGGTTTCTTCGGAAAAAAATTCGATGCTTTTAGCTACCTGCTGAATACTGTCTTTTTTCGGAATATATAACAATCCTTCATGGGAAGATTCCTCCACTATTATTTTTGCTTTTTCTAGCCCGGCTTCTGTCAAATTTTCGAAATGAAGCGTTTTACCATCTTTGAAATCATCTGTAGAAAACAATCCGGATTCATCTACATAAGCAATAGTAGTTTTCTTTTCCATACTGCTTTTCGTAAGTAAAAATACAAGCGCAATCATTCCTATCATCAATAACGGACTTAAAAATGTCATGATAATAAAAGTCTTATTCCTTACTTTTGCTAAATATTCTCTTTTAATTATGAGTTTTAATTTATTCATATGAATGCTTACTTAGTGGTAGTTTGAGAGTTTTGATTTACTGCCTGAATAAAAATATCACTGGCACTTGGAATCACTTCTAAATAATGATTGATTATTGCCCGATTGTTTAAATACTTGATCAGTTCTGTTGATTTTTCACCATTTTCCAACTTGATATTTAGCTTTAAATCATCTTCTAAAGATTTAAAGGTAGCAGGGGTCACTCCAAACCTTGCCTTAAGATCATTTAGAAGTACTTCTTTATTTTCTACCAGCAAACCAACTTCAAAAGTATTTGTTTTAAACTCTTTTTTAATATCAATTAATTTACCATCAAGTACTTTATTTGATTTGTCAATCAATGTGATATATTCACATAATTCTTCAACAGATTCCATTCTGTGTGTAGAAAAAATAATAGAAGATCCTTCATTTCTCAGGTTTAAGATTTCATCTTTGATAAGATTTGCATTGATAGGATCAAATCCGCTAAATGGTTCATCGAAAATTAAAAGTTTTGGCTGATGCAGAACTGTTATTATGAACTGTACCTTTTGAGCCATCCCTTTTGACAATTCTTCCACTTTTTTATTCCACCATTCTCCAATTTCAAATTTATCAAACCAATATTTAAGTCTCTTTTTGGCATCCTGATTTGACATTCCTTTTAATTGTGCCAAATAAAGTGCCTGTTCACCTACTTTCATTCTTTTATACAATCCTCTTTCTTCTGGTAAATAACCAATAAAATGTACATCTTCAGGCTTTAACTTATTTCCATCAAAATAAATAGTTCCCTCATCTGGCATTGTTATTTGATTGATAATTCTCAAAAAAGTAGTTTTACCTGCTCCGTTTGGTCCTAGAAGACCAAAAATACTTTGTTTTGGTACCTGAATTGATACATTATTCAAAGCTTTAAAATCACCAAAACTTTTGTCAATATTTTCAGCTACTATTATGTGCTCCATTAATAATTGTTTTTATTTTTCAAATATAAGAAATTGGATAGTAAATCAATGAATTCAAATAGCATAGATAAATTCATTGAAATAAAACTAAAAAAGGTTCTGTCCTAAAAAAGACAAAACCAATTGAAATTGTGATAATATTATCTTGTTTATAAAAGTCTGTCAAAATATTTATCCTTTACTTCTTTTACCATATCCAAAGTAATATTAGGTTTGATGATCCTTATCATTTCGGTAACACCATCTTTTTTATAAAAAATACCTTTTGCAACGTCATATCCAGAAACTGAAACATTATTTTTAATATCAAGGGTTATTTTTCTGAATTCATCCCAGTGAACATGTTTCGGAATTTCAATATAATACCGATCCTTATTATTTGGAGAATGATAAATCCCCTTTTTAACTTTTTTCAATGCAAAAAACTTATTTACACGAATAAGAGAATCTGTATCTTTTTTAATATTTACATTTCTGGCAAATTCAAACCCTTCCTGTTCAAAATGTCTTTGTACCACTTCAATTTCTGAAAATTGATTGATTCCTTTCAATCTTATACCACTATATTTCTTCCTTCCAATAGTGATCTCACATTTTGCACCACCAAGATCCAACGTGTTCATCGTGTTAATTTTACTTGTAGCCCTAAGAATTTGTTCAAAGGATACAGGATTCTTTGTTATTAATACTACTGTATTAGGTTTATTGATCTGAGAGAATCTTGTATAATAAGTTGCAAGTGGACTCGGTACATGGATAACCATTGTATTTGATATCTTGTTCCTTTCTATCGGACTTATATTTTCCTGTCTGGTTAATTTACCTAAAATTTCACGTTTACCCATAGTTCTTTAAATTAATTTGCTTTAAAAATACGAATATCTTGTGTTAAAAAAAATTTAATTTTTAATTTTATTATGCATGCATAACATATTTTTATTATATTTGGGAAATGATACGAGAAAAAACCATAGATCATGTGTTAAGAGCCACCTGGAAAGCGGTAACAAAATTGTACAATGAAGAGGCTGGTAAACACGACTTTACCATGGCAATGGCAATGGCTCTATTGTATATTGATCACGAAAATGGGACTCCTTCAACTGCATTGGGTCCATCCATGGGAATGGAAGCTACAAGTTTATCAAGAATATTGAAAAATTTAGAAGATAAAGGTTTTATCTATAGAAGAAAAAATCCAAATGATGGTAGAAGTGTTTTTTTAAAACTAACTGATTCCGGTAAAAAAATGCGTGAAATTTCAAAAAAATCGGTTTATACATTTAACGAAACTATTAGAAAAAATATAGCAGATGAAAAAATTAATAATTTTTTCGAAGTTACTGATATGATCAATAAATTGATTGATGAAAAATCATTTTTTGAATAATTAATTAAAATAACGTACAGCTAAAAATTTCTTATTTTTAGAATAATTCAATTGAAAACTGTACACAAGCTAATAAAACAATTAAAACACCCACATGAAAAAAAGACACATTAAGAAAGTTGCAGTCGTTGGATCTGGCATTATGGGATCAGGTATTGCATGTCACTTTGCCAATATAGGCGTTGAAGTGTTATTACTTGACATTGTTCCACGTGAGTTAAATAAACAGGAAGAGGCAAAAGGATTAACCCTTGACAGTCCCGTGGTAAGAAATCGAATTGTAAATGATAGTCTGAAAGCATCATTAAAATCAAAGCCTTCACCTATTTATAATCAAAAATTTGCTTCGAGAATTTCTACTGGTAATTTAGAAGATGATATCACAAAAATCAAAGATGTTGACTGGGTAATTGAAGTGGTTGTTGAAAGACTGGATATCAAACAACAGGTTTTTGAAAATATTGAAAAGTATCGTAAAAAGGGTTCTTTGGTTACTTCAAATACTTCCGGTATTCCAATTAAATTTATGAATAAAGGTCGAAGTGAAGATTTTCAGAAGAACTTTGCAGTGACACATTTTTTCAATCCACCAAGATACTTAAAATTATTTGAGGTGATTCCCGGTCCAAATTGCGATCAGGAAGTAACAGATTTTTTGATGATGTATGGTGAAAAATTCTTAGGTAAAACATCTGTTTTGGCAAAAGATACTCCTGCATTTATTGGTAACCGAATTGGTATTTTTGGAATCATGAGTTTATTTCATGCTGTTAAAGACCTTGGTTTGACTATTGAAGAAGTTGATAAATTGACCGGACCAGTAATTGGCCGACCAAAATCAGCTACTTTTCGTACAGTAGATGTTGTTGGATTAGATACTTTGGTGCATGTTGCCAATGGTTTATATAATGGTGTGCCAGACGATGAAGCCCATGATTTATTTAAACTTCCATCCTACATAAATAGTATGATGGAGAATAAATGGCTTGGAAGCAAAACCAAACAAGGATTTTACAAAAAAACAGTTGATGAAAAAGGCAAAAAACAAATTTTAGGTCTGGATCTTGAAACTTTGGAATATCGTGCTGCAAAAAGACCAAAATTTGCAACACTTGAAATGACTAAATCTATTGATAAAGTAATTGACAGGTTTAAAGTATTGGTGAAGGGAAAAGACAAAGCTGGTGAATTCTATCGCAAAACCTTTGCTGCAATGTTTGCCTATGTGCAAAACCGTATCCCTGAAATTTCTGATGAATTGTACAGAATTGATGATGCAATGAAAGCTGGTTTTGGATGGGAACATGGTCCATTCCAGATTTGGGATGCTATTGGTATGGAATCCGGTGTTAAAATGATGGAGAAAGAAGGGTTTGAAATTGCAAACTGGGTTACAGAATTTATCAAAGATGGAAACAAATCTTTTTACACGGTTAAAGATGGAGCCAAATATTATTATGATATTCCTGCTAAAAAACAGGTGAAAATTCCTGGACAAGATGCATTTATCATTTTAGATAATATTCGCGAAAGTCAAACGATATGGTCAAATTCAGAAGCTTCAATTCAACATTTAGGTGATGGTGTGTTAAATGTTGAATTTCAGTCTAAAATGAACACACTTGGTGGCGGAGTTTTAGAAGCTATCAATAAAGGAATTGACCTTGCCGAAAAAGAATATGAAGCAGTAATTCTTGGTAATCAGGCGGCCAATTTTACGGTTGGAGCTAACCTGGCCATGGTATTTATGCTGGCAATTGAACAGGAATATGATGAGTTGAACATGGCTATCAATTTATTCCAGAGTACAGTAATGCGAATGCGCTATTCTTCTGTTCCTACATTAATTACTCCTAGAGGAATGACTCTTGGTGGAGGTTGTGAATTGAGTTTACATGCAGATAAAGTTGTCGCTGCCGCGGAAACTTATACCGGATTGGTCGAGTTTGGAGTAGGATTGATACCAGGTGGTGGCGGAACCAAAGAAATGACCAAAAGAGTTTCAGATCTTTGGATCAAAGATGATGTAAAATTAAACCGATTGCGTGATGCATTTATCAATATTGCGATGGCTAAAGTGGCAACATCTGCTCATGAAGCTTATGATATGGGATATTATCAACATGGTAAAGATATGGTGGTAGTAAATGCCGACAGACAAATTGCAACTGCAAAACGACATGCTTTACAAATGTTGCAGGATGGTTATACACAACCTGCTCCACAAAAAGTAAGAGTATTAGGCCAGCAGGCATTAGGAATGTTTATGGTTGGAACCGATAGTTTAGAAAAAGGAAGATATGCATCAGAACATGATAAAAAAATCGCAAATAAACTGGGATGGATTTTAGCCGGAGGTGATTTATCAGAACCTACAGATGTTAGTGAACAATATTTGTTAGATCTTGAACGGGAAGTTTTCTTATCTCTGTTAGGAGAAAGAAAAACTTTAGAAAGAATTGAGCATACATTAAAAACAGGTAAACCACTGAGAAATTAAGAAAATAGATAAAAGAAAAAAGACTTTCAACTTTTGACTTTTAGCTTTAAACATTAGAAATATGAAAACAGCATATATAGTAAAAGGATACAGAACAGCAGTTGGCAAAGCACCAAAAGGAGTTTTTCGGTTTAAACGGCCGGATGAACTTGCAGCAGAAACCATCAAACACCTTTTAAAACAAGTTCCCGAACTGGATAAAAACAGAATTGATGATGTAATTGTTGGTAATGCGATGCCGGAAGCAGAACAAGGACTAAATATTGGTCGTTTGATATCACTTATGGCATTAAAAATGGATGATATTGCCGGAATGACCGTGAATAGATACTGTGCATCCGGATTGGAAACCATCAGTATTGCCACAGCAAAAATACAATCAGGAATGGCAGATTGTATCATAGCAGGTGGTGTAGAAAGCATGAGTTATATTCCTATGGGAGGTTATCGTCCGGTGCCAAATTACAAAGCCACCAAAGAAGGTCATGAAGATTATTACTGGGGTATGGGGTTGACTGCAGAAGCAGTTGCTCACCAGTACAAAGTTTCTCGTGAAGACCAGGATGAGTTTTCTTACAAATCACACATGAAAGCTCTAAAGGCCTTAGATGAAGGAACTTTTAAGGATGATATTGTGCCTATAACAGTTGAGCAAATTTATTTAGATGCAAAGGGTAAAAAACAAACCAAAGAATATATTGTTGAAAATGATGAGGGACCACGAAGAGGGACTTCCAAAGAAGCATTAGCAAGATTACGTCCTGTTTTCGCTCAGGGCGGAAGTGTTACCGCTGGTAATTCATCACAAATGAGTGATGGTGCTGCTTTTGTTTTGGTAATGAGTGAAGAAATGGTAAAAGAATTAAACCTTGAGCCAGTAGCAAGAATGGTTTCTTATGCTGCAGTGGGTGTGGATCCAAAAATTATGGGTATCGGGCCGGTAAAAGCAATTCCCAAAGCATTGGAAAAAGCCGGATTAAAGCAAAATGATATTGAATTATTCGAGTTGAATGAAGCTTTTGCTTCTCAATCTTTGGCTGTTTTACGTACACTTGATATGAATCAGGAAATTGTAAATGTAAATGGTGGTGCAATTGCATTAGGCCATCCGTTGGGATGTACAGGTGCTAAATTATCTGTTCAGTTATTCAATGAAATGCGCAGACGAAAAAATAAATATGGTGTAGTAACCATGTGCGTAGGTACAGGTCAGGGAGCAGCAGCAGTGTATGAATTTCTCTCGTAATTAAATGCTGAATTTTGAATGCTAAATTTTAAATCAATATGATGTGGAAAAGAAAGAGAGCATAATTGAAACTAAAAGTTTTGAGTTTGCACTTGATGTAATTGTATTGTTTAAAAAGTTAGTTAAAGAAAATGAATATATTATTTCAAAACAAATTCTTAGAAGTGGAACAAGTATTGGAGCAAATATTCAGGAAGCTTCTGCAGCATTTTCAAAAAAAGATTTTTTGTATAAAATGACCATTTCATCTAAAGAAGCTAGAGAAACCAGATATTGGTTACAATTATTGGACAGATCTAAATTGACCAACATTGATGTTTCTAATCATTTAAGTCAAATTCAAGATATGATTAGTATTTTAACCAAAATAGTAAAAACAACCCAAGAAAAATTAAAATAATTTAACATTCAACATTGAAAACTTAAAATATAAAGTCCATGAAAACAATAAAAGGAGGTGAATTTTTAATAAAAGAAGTACAATACGAAGATATCTTCATTACAGAAGAGTTTACAGAAGAACATAAGATGATGAAAGATTCTGTAATTGAATTTATTGATCGTGAAGTTTGGCCACACAAAGAAAGATTTGAAAATAAAGATTATGCTTTAACAGAAAGCGTAATGCGTCAAATTGGCGAAATGGGACTTTTAGGCATTTCTATTCCTGAAGAATATGGCGGAATGGGAATGGGGTTTGTTTCTACCATGCTTGTTACAGATTATATTTCTGCTGCAACCGGATCTATCGGTACAGCCTATGGCGCACATTCTGGTATTGGAACTATGCCAATATTTTTATATGGCACTGAAGAGCAAAAACAAAAGTATTTACCTGACTTAACAGCCGGGATAAAATTTGGAGCATACTGCTTGACAGAACCGGAAGCTGGTAGTGATGCCAACTCTGGTAAAACTACAGCTACCTTGAGTAACGATGGCAAAACATATAAAATCAATGGACAAAAAATGTGGATCTCTAATGCCGGATTTGCTGAGATTTTTATTGTTTTTGCAAGAATTGAAGATGATAAGAACATTACAGCTTTTGTTTTAGATTATGATAAGAATAATCCTAATGGAATCAAACTTGGTGAGGAAGAAGATAAATTAGGGATTAAGTCCTCCTCTACCCGTCAGGTATTTTTTACAGACACGGTTGTGCCTGTTGAAAATATGCTGTCAAAAAGAGGTAAAGGATTTAAAATTGCGTTGAATTCATTAAATGTTGGTAGAATAAAATTAGCCGCAGCCTGTCTGGATGCCAGTAGAAGAATCATTACCGAATCGGTAAAGTATGCTAATGAACGTATTCAATTTAAAACACCTATTGCACAGTTTGGGGCAATTAAGTACAAGATTGCAGAAATGAGTGCCAGAACTTTTGCAAGTGATGCCGGTGCTTACCGGGCAGCAAAAGACATTCAAAATTATATTGATGCATTGGTTGCCGATGGAAAATCACTTCAAGAAGCTGAACTAGAATCTTTTAGCGAATATGCTATTGAAGCTGCAATATTAAAAGTTTATGCTTCAGAAACCTCCCAATATGTTTCTGATGAAGGAATTCAAATTTTTGGAGGAATGGGATTCTCTAAAGATACTCCTATGGAATCGTCCTGGAGAGATGCCAGAATCACCAGAATTTATGAAGGAACCAATGAAATCAACAGATTACTTACTGTTGGAATGTTACTAAAAAAAGCATTTAAAGGAAGTATTGACTTGATCACTCCTGCCACTGAAGTGGGTAAAAGTTTGATGGGTATTCCTTCTTTTGACACTCCGGATTATTCTGAGTTATTTGCTGAGGAAAAAGAGATGATTGCTAAATTGAAAAAAGCATTCCTTATGATCGCAGGGAAAGCAGTACAAACTTATGGTATAGAACTGGAATCTCATCAACAATTAATTTTAGCTGCTGCTGAGATAATGATAGAAATTTACATGGCAGAAAGTGCTATGCTAAAGGCAGAAAAGATTGCTAAAATGACTTCAGAAAAAGAAGCAGAAGGTCAGATTCAATTGGCTAAATTATGTTTGAATAACGCTGTTAACAAAGTAAGTGAAAAAGGTAAAGAAGCGATTATCTATTTTTCTGAAGGTGATGAACAGCGAATGATGCTAATGGGTTTAAAACGATTTACAAAATACACCAACAACCCAAATGTAATTGGAATCCGCAAAAATATTGCTGATAAAGTGATCAAAGAAAATAAATATTGTTTTTAATGTCTGATGAACAATTATTTAATAAAAATCCCGCAAAAGCGGGATTTTTTTATTTGTAAGATTCTAAAAAATTAATTTCAATTTTTTAGTTCAGGGCTTGGGCTTGCATTAAGGTTTAATACCTTTTATTTATTTTCTTGGGTCTGCACGCAATAATACATTTACTTTTTTGTTTTATTAATACTTAACCGTAATAAATACAGATTGCTCCAAAATTATAATTACTTTTGTTGATTCATAGCTTAATATTTTAAACATGCCTATCAAACTAGCCCCTTCTTTTTTGATCTTTCTTTTCTGTGTGACTATATTTGGTCAAAATGCCACTGAGATTTACCTGTTTGATCTTGTAAAAACGGAAGATAATTACATACTAAAAAATCCTATTAATATATCTAACAATAAAGGATTTGATAATCAACCTAGTTTTACAAAAGATGGTAGAGCTGTTTTATTTTCTTCTGTTCGAAAAGGGCAAATGGATATCGCTCAGTATGAAATTTTTGATGATTACAGAACATGGCTTACGAATACAGAAGCAAATGAATTCTCACCACAATCTTATCCTAAAAAAAAGAAAAACTTCACAGCAGTAAGACAGGAAACTGACGGAACACAGTTACTTTATAAATATTCGTATAAAGACAAAGAACCTGAAGTTTTAATTCCAAATTTAAAAGTTGGTTATTACCTATGGTTGAATTCCAAATCATTGGTGAGTTTTGTTATTGGAGATATTGAAACACTACAGGTATCTGATTTTAAAAATAAGATCAAATATCCGATTCAAAAAAATATAGGTCGTTCTTTGCAAAAAATACCTCACTCAATGGATATTGGTTCTGGCTTATTTAGTTTTATCAGCAAAGATCATGAAGAACCAGAAATTTATGCGATCAATCCTAAAACAAGTGATACCAAATATCTGGCTGATCCTCTACCTGATTCCGAAGATCTTACCTGGACTTCTGATGGCACCATACTTATGGGCAATGAAGATAAGATCTACAAGTTAAAGCCCGGTGAAGATGAAAACTGGTCACCTATTATTATTGAAAGTGATCTTCCTTTAAAAAATATCACCCGACTGGTGGTAAGCCCTAGTGGAACCAAAATTGCTGTCGTTGTTGATGAGTAATATCAACTGATTGTTAATTACAATTATTTGCTTCATTTTTTTACCAGAATGTTAAATTTATTTCTTTTAAATTATCACTTGATTTTGTACTTTAGCTAAAATTATTTTTTATGTTAAAAGCTGGAGTTTTAGGTGCAGGACACCTTGGAAAAATTCATTTAAAACTACTTAATCAATCTTCAAAATACGAACTTATGGGTTTTTATGACCCAAGCGAAGAGAATGCCTTAAAGGTTGTAGAAGAATTTGGATACAAGAATTTTCAAACAATTGACGAATTAATTGACGCATGTGATGTTGTTGATATCGTTACTCCTACTTTAAATCATTTTGACTGTGCTAAAACTGCTGTTGAAAGAGGAAAGCATATTTTTATAGAAAAACCAGTAACAAAAACAGTAAAAGAGGCAGAAACACTGCGTGATCAGATCAAAAAAAATCAAGTAAAAGGTCAGGTGGGGCATGTTGAACGATTCAATCCCGCTTTTACTGCAGTAAAAGATAAAATTCACAGTCCGATGTTTATTGAAAGTCATCGTTTGGCCGAATTTAACCCTCGTGGAACGGATGTGCCCGTAGTACTGGATTTAATGATCCATGACATTGATATTATATTAAGTGTTGTGAATTCTAAAGTAAAGGATATCCACGCAAGTGGTGTTTCTGTGATTAGTGAAACGCCAGATATTGCCAACGCACGAATTGAATTTGAAAATGGTTGTGTTGCTAATTTAACTGCAAGCAGAATTTCAATGAAAAACATGAGGAAATCGAGATTTTTTCAAAAAGATGCTTACATTTCCGTTGACTTTTTAGAGAAAAAAAGTGAAGTTGTGAGAATGAAAGATGTTCCGGAAAATCCTGATGAGTTTGCAATGATTCTTCAAAATGCAGAAGGAATTAAAAAACAGATCTATTTTGAAAATCCATCTATTGAAAACAACAATGCCATTTTAGATGAACTGGAAAGTTTTGCAGATGCAATAATAAACAACACCACTCCTATTGTATCTTTATTTCAAGGAACAGAGGCACTAAGAGTGGCACAACAGATCATTGATAAGTTTTAAAAGAATGGATTTTTCTTTTATCTCATAGAGAGTTAATTTAGAAATAATATATAATATCAGATAACTAGAGTTTAATTCATAAATAAAAAGATGAAACTAAAAGTTACAACTGAACATCATCGGGGTCAGGCAACTATTTTTAACAACCCTTTTTTAGAAAGCCTTACAAAATCAAATATGAGGGTAAATGTTGTTGTTTATGGGACGATTGTTTTGGCATTGGTATATGTTGCACTATTTATGATAGAAATACCTCCTGTTCAATTTTTTGGAATTTTTATTTTTGCAATTCTATCATGGACCTTAGCAGAATATATTTTACATCGATATTTGTTTCACTGGATCTCTGACAATAAAACAATGCAACGGTTTCATTTTATTATGCATGGTTCACACCATCTTTTCCCACGGGATACAGACAGGATATTAATGCCACCAGTTCCTGGAATTATTATGGCAACCATCCTATTTTCTATTTTTTATCTATTCTTTAGCTTACTGGGTATACCCAGAATCACATGGGCTTATTTTCCGGGATTCTTTTTGGGTTATATTCTTTATTCTTTTTTACATCGTGCAACTCATGAAAACAGACCTCCCAAAAGTTTTAAATATTTATGGAAACATCACAGTATTCATCATTATAAATATCCTGACAAGGCATTTGGTGTTTCTACAACATTTTGGGATAAAGTATTTGGAACAATGCCTCCATATTAACTCACATTTAAAAAAAACATTATGAATAAAATCGCAGTAATTGGTGCTGGAACTATGGGTAATGGCATTGCCCATGTTTTTGCCCAAAATGGATATGAAGTAAGCTTAATTGATATTTCACAAAATGCTCTTGAAAAAGCACTGGCAACAATCACCAAAAATCTTGACAGATTATTAAGTAAAGAACATATTACAAAAGAGGTCAAAGATAGTACCCTTGAAAATATGCATATTTACACTTCTATTTCTGAAGGTGTAAAAAATGCAGATCTGGTTGTGGAGGCTGCTACAGAGAATATAGATCTGAAATTAAAGATTTTTAAGCAGATTGATATAGAAGCACCCGCAAATGCAATTTTAGCAAGTAACACCTCTTCTATCTCCATTACGAAAATAGCTTCCGTTACTTCCAGACCTGAAAAAGTAATTGGTATGCATTTTATGAATCCGGTACCAATCATGAAACTTGTGGAGATTATTAGAGGTTATTCTACGTCTGATGAAGTTACCAATACCATCATGGAATTATCTAAAAAGCTACATAAAGTTCCGGTAGAAGTAAATGATTATCCTGGATTTGTAGCTAATAGAATTCTAATGCCAATGATCAATGAAGCAATTTATTCCTTATATGAAGGAGTTGCCGGAGTATATGAAATTGATACCGTGATGAAACTGGGAATGGCACACCCAATGGGACCATTACAGCTGGCTGATTTTATTGGACTGGATGTTTGTCTGTCTATTTTAAATGTTTTACACAATGGATTTGGAAATCCAAAATATGCACCTTGCCCTTTGCTGGTGAATATGGTGAATGCCGAAAAGCTAGGTGTAAAATCAGGTGAAGGTTTTTATGATTACTCCCAAAATAGGAAAGCAGAAATAATTGCCAGACAATTTGTTTAATTATTTGTGAAAATTACTTGATATTTCAGATGAGAATATATTTTATTATTGGTTTAATTATTACTGTTTTTATTTCAAGCTGTGCAACAAATAAAAAGGTAGCTAACTATGATTCTTCCGTATTTAGCAAAGAAGAGGTGCAGCTTATTCTTTCTGGAAATTCAGATGAACCAATGAGAGTCTTATTGATTACCAATCCAAAAGATTCAATTATTTTGCGTTCAAAAAGTCTTGGTTTCACTGTAAAAGAAAATGACAAACTATTACAAACTTTCACAAAAAGATTATATCAAACAGTACGAGACAGTGCCAGCAGAGGTGTTGGAATTGCAGCTCCTCAGGTTGGTATTCTTAAGAAGATCATCTGGATACAGAGATTTGATAAAAATCAGGAACCATTTGAAGTTTATTATAATCCACAAATCACAAAATATTCTGATTTGAAACAAGATGTTTTGGAGGGGTGCTTATCCATTCCCAATGTTCGTGAAACCACACATGATAGATCCTATGCTGTACTTTTAGAATATGACAATGAACAGGGTAAGCATCAGTGTGAAATGATTGAGGCATTTACTGCTGTTATTTTTCAGCATGAAATTGATCATTTAAACGGTATTTTGTTTACGGATCATCTGGATAAAGAAACCAAAGAATCTATCAAGCACAAACTTGAGTAAAGCTACTAGTTGATTAAAAAAACAGCAAAAAAAAATCCCCAAATTGGGGATTTTTTTTATGTAATTATAGCCATTTCAAGAAATAGTCCATCAAACTTTCTTTTAATTCATAATGAAGTTTGATGTATGTTTTCATATCATCTTTAAGAGTTGTTTGTTCATTTCTTAATCTACCATCTAATGTTTCACTCAAGTCAGCAGATTTTAGAAAATTGCGTTTCCTTCTTATCCGTTGCAACATTCGTCCAATCACTTCTTTTTCACGAATAATTTTGTTTTGAAAACCTTCTAAGGGAGCCATAGCATCATTCCCTAAATTTCTACTGGCAATATCTTCCAGTTTTTTCTCAAATTTCGTCAACTCATCCCTATGGAATCTCAATTCTCTTTTCCAAACTTTTAGATTGAACTTCAAATCGCTTAAATAAACTAATTTTATCTCCATTGCTTCTAATATTTATGTTAATACACTATAAATTTCATAAAAAAAAATGAATTAACCATTGATAAATAACATTATTTTCAAAAAAAATAAAAAACCCTGCAAATCGCAGGGTTTCGTTATGTTTTCATTTTTTTAGTCTTCTTTCTTTTTGTCTTTATCCTTATCTTTTTTGGTCTTATTCCAAATCTTAATGTCATCGCCTGCTACCAGTCCTGAATCAATTTCTACGTTAATTCCATCAGAAATTCCAAGCTTAATAGTCCTTTTTTCAAACTCCTGATCTCCAGTTTTTACTTCTACATAAGGTTTTTCTGTTTTTTTATCAAACTGCAATAAAGATTCCTTAATTGATAATACACTATCTTTTTGTTCTAAAACAATATCAGCATTCGCACTATAGCCAGCTCTGATAAAATAATTATCATCTAAAGTAACATCTGCCTTGATCTTAAACTGTACAGCACCATTTTCTTCCGTTCCTTTCGGAGCAATAAAAATTAATTTTGCCGGAAATTTTTTACCCTCAATAGCACCCAAAGAAACTTTGATATCAATACCTTCGATCAACTTGGCAACTTCCGCCTCATCAACCTTTCCTTCAAATATCATTTTACTCATATCGGCTATGGAAGCAATGGTTGTTCCTGCATTGAAGTTATTACTTTGAATTACCTGATATCCTTCTTTTACAGGAATTTCAAGAATCATACCTGATGTAGTTGCCCTGATATTTGTATTTGCTGTTCCTGAAGATCCTGATGATCCAATTTTAATAATCTGATAATCATTCTTCGCATTTTGAAGATCCTGTTTTGATTGGTTATAGTTCAGTTCAATTGTCTCAAAATCTTTTCTTGAAATCACACCATTATCGTATAATTTCTTATTTCGGTTATAAACTATTTTTGCATTATCAACCTGCAATTTCGCTTTTGTAACCCTACTTCTTGCATTACTTAAAGCCTGTTCATTTGGCACAACCCTAACCTTGGCAATTAGATCTCCTTTTTCCACTTTTGCTCCTTCTTCTACAAAGATCTTATCAATAATACCTGATATCTGAGGTTTGATTTCAACCTCTTCTAATGGTATCACTTTACCAGTTGCAACCGTTTTTCGAACAATGTTAGCTTTAAAGGGAGTTTCCGTTTCATATTCAACCGGCGATTTACTATTCTTTTTGCCTAACCAGATTAAAACCGCAATTAAAGCTATTGCTATTCCACCAAATATTAAAATTTTTTTCATTTTTATAATTTTTTATTCATCTAATAATTCACTAATTATTCATCTCTTAATGCATCTATTGGTTTGATGCTAACTGCTATTTGAGCGGGTATTAAACCAATTAAAGTTCCCAAAACAACAAGTGTTACTGCTGCTATAATGATCACAGGAATATCAACTGTTGGATTTTTTAAAGCAGCGTCAGCTCCTTTACCAATAGTAGCATCAATAATCATTAAAACGAGTCCGCCAGAAATAATTCCTAAGGCACCTGCAACACTGGTTAAAAAAACAGACTCTAAAATAATATGTCGTTTTATTTCCCACGGTTTTGCGCCTAATGCCCTTCGTATGCCTATCTCACTGGTTCTTTCTTTCACCGTAATCAATAAAATATTTCCTATGGCAAATACTCCCGCAATCAATGTTGCAATACCAACAAACCAGGTTAAAAATTGCATACCTGTTAAAAACTCAGTAATCTTTGAAAACATATCACCCAAATTCATTCCTCCAAATGCTCTATCATCTTCCGGGTTAACATTATGCAAATTCTTTAGTATTAGCTTTGCATCTTTTTCAATTTGAATGATATCACTTTTAGGATTCCCTGTTATAATCATCCAGCTAATTTTGTCACCTCGATTATAAACTTGTTGGAACGTTGTAAACGGAATATGTATATTATCACCAAGACGAATCGTTTCACTTGCTTTAAACATTCCAACAACAGTATAATTAATATCATTTATACTGATTAATTCTCCAATAGGATACTCATCTTTTTCAAATAGCTGTTTATACACTTCTTCTTCAATAACACAAACTTTTCTCTTCTCTTTGATATCAATATCATTGATAAATCTTCCATAAATCAGGTTCTTATTTTGAATTTTATCAAGTACAGGGAAATCTCCTGATATATTAAAAGAACCCGATTGAAACTTACGTATAACCAACCCTCCAGACTGACTTCTTGGAGCAATTAAATCTATGTCTTTAATTTCATTTTTTATTTTTTCAACATCACTTAATCGAAGTGTTATTGGTTTCCCTTCCTGAAATCCTTTAAATGGTTTACTTGTTTGTTTTGCCCATATAAACACACTATTGGTAGCAAAGTCACCAAACAGACTATTGAATTTATTTTCTACACCTTTTGCAGCTCCCAGAAGAACAACCAGTAAAAAAATACCCCACATTACACCAATAATTGTAATAGCAGTACGAATCTTATTCTTACTAATACTACTAAATATTTCTTGCCATGTATCCTGATCAAATAAAAATTTCATAGTTATTCGTCGTTTAATGCTTCAATTGGTTTGATACGAGCTGCTCTTGTTGCAGGAATATAACCTGCAATAGTTCCAGCAATAATCAAAACTATGGTCGCTCCAATTACTACATATAGTTCAACACTAGGATTTAGTATACCATATTCTTCTAAACTTTTCCCAAGAGTTTTTAAGGTAAAAACACCAACCATTAAGCCAATATAACCCGAAATAGCAGTAACAAATATGGACTCTAACATGATCATTCCAATAATGGATTTGGGTGTTGCACCCAGCGCTTTTCTAATACCTAACTCTTTAGTCCGTTCTTTTACGATATATACCATTATATTACTAATACCAATAATACCAGCAATCAATGTTCCAATACCTATAAAAAGGATGATAATATTTAGTACCATCATAAATTGCTGAACACCTCTTGTTCTTTCTGCATAATTCTGTACCCTGATAGCACTCTGATCTCTTGGTGCTACACTGTGTTTTTCTTTGAGTAATTTTGTTAGTGTATTAGAAAATTTAAGTGCTTTATCTACATTTAGATTTGGATTAAAAGTCAACCCAAACCTATCTAACTCATCATTCTCACGATACATACCTTGGGCTGTGGTAAATGGAGTATAAATATGTCGTTCGTCTCTGTCACCTCCCGGATCACTAAAAACACCTATAACCTTATAGGATATTCCATCAAGAGTAATATTTTTACCCATTGCACTTAAACTACCAAAAAGATCCTTTTCAACAAGTCTTCCAATAGCAACAACTTTTGCTCTTTTTTTTAGATCTAAAACACTAATAAATCTTCCTTCGATTATTTCTGCAGATTCCAACGGTTGATAATCAGGATAAACTCCCCGTACTGTATATCTGTTTTGTTCTCCTCTATAAATTGCCTGTACATTGTTTCTCTCTATATTTGGACTAAAATATTGAATTTCATTTTCAAATTTTTCATTGATAAATTTTATATCATCATTTTTAAATTGAATTTTTCTTCCACTTTGTAATCCTTTGTAAGGTTTAGATGTTCTACCGGAATTGATATAGACAGAATTTTGGGCATCAGCTGCAAATTGCTTTTCAAAAGTATGCTTTAAACCATTGCCTATTCCAAATAAAAGAGTGAATAATAATATAGCAAAAGCTATGGTAAAACCAGACAGAACTGTTCTTAACTTGTTCTTACTCAATGTTTGGAATATTTCGCGCCAACGATCTAAATCGAACATATTCTTAAACCTTTTGTTTTTTAACTACTTTTTCATCACTAATAATAATACCATCTTTTAACCGTACAATTCGATCGGTTTCTGCAGCAATATCTTCCTCATGCGTGATCACAAATACGGTCATTCCTTCACGATTAATCTCTTTTAATAATTCCATTACAGAGTGAGAAGTAGAGGAATCCAGAGCTCCTGTAGGTTCATCTGCCAAAACAACTTTAGGATTGGTAACCAGAGCTCTTGCAATAGCAACTCGTTGTTTTTGTCCACCTGACATTTCACTTGGTAAATGGTTTGCCCATTCAGTTAAACCAACCTTATCTAAATATTCCATTGCAATCTTCTGACGTTCCTTTCTACCAATACCTTTATAATAAAGAGGTAAGGCAACATTCTCTAAAGCGTTTTTATATGTGATTAAATTAAAAGACTGAAAAATAAAACCTAAAAATTTATTTCTTAAAATAGCCGCTTTCTTTTCATCTAAATTTTCAATCAACTGTCCGTTTAAATAATACTCACCTTCGTCATGGCTATCTAATAAACCTACAATATTAAGTAAAGTTGATTTTCCCGAACCGGAAGATCCCATAATGGAAACAAATTCTCCTTCTTTGATATGAAGATTTAAACCTTTTAAAACATGTAGTGACTCTTTACCCATTGGGTAAGATTTATGAAGATTTATAAGTTTGATCATTATAATATTTTATTTTTGCAATATGATTAAATCAAAAAACAAGTCAATTATTCTTTATGATGGAGTGTGCAATCTGTGTGATAAATCTGTTCGATTTATCATGAAACACGATCATCAAAAACAATTTTTATTTGTTTTCTTACAATCAGACGCCTCTGTTAAACTTTTGTTACAATTAAATGACAAAAATACTGACTTAAATTCTATTGTTTTTATAGAGGATGAAATAATCTATAAAAAATCAACTGCCGTACTAATTATTTTAAAAAGAATTGGTGGTTTTTGGGGCTTGTTTTATTTTTTAAAAATTATCCCCTTTCAAGTAAGAGATTATATATATGATTTGATCGCAAACAACCGATATAAATGGTTTGGGAAAAATAAATCCTGTAATTTGGATAGTATACAAAATAAAAACAGGCTTATCTAATTATAGATAAACCTGTTTTCTCTATTAATCCCCTTTTTTCTTAAATAATGTAATCCCCTTTTTTTTGCGTATTATTTAAATCTTTGTAATCAAACTTTGTTCTGTGTACAATGGTATTTTTACTCTAGTTTTTCCCCAACCTAATACCATTTGAGATCCGTAACTCTTTGCTAAAAAAGCAATGGAAAAATTCTTTAGCATTTCGCCTTTACTTGCCGGAACTTCAATTTTTGCAATATTATTTTTCGGATTGTAAAAATGTGATCCGTATGTATCTGTTCTGTTGCTTAAAATAATTGTCCAGTAGTTTTCATTAGGAATGGTATAAAGAACGTAAGTTCCTGCCTTTACATATTTATTACCAAACATAATATCAGTGTAAAACTTAACCTCTGTTGCTTCATCACATCCGGTTGCCCAAACTTCACCAAATGGCACCTGTGTTCCGAATATCACTTCATCTTTTGCTTCTGGTCTTCCATAAACTACTTTTATTTGTGGATTTGTTCCTCCATTATTCTTAAAGTATGCAATATCATGTGGACTCTTATCCAATTGATTAAAAGACTGACCTTTCATTTTGTTTACAACAAATAACATAGAAGTGATTGCGATAACGATGGTGTATAATTTTAGTTTTTCCATTTTTTGCTTATTTGTGAATCTTAATTCTTAGAAACTGAACTCGTGTTTTGGTTAATTGTATTTGGTTAGTTGATTTTAATCAGATCAGGAATCCCCCTTTTTTTGATTGTTGATTGTAATATCTGATGTGATAACAAAATCTTTGGTGTAAACTTTTAAAGTGTAGTTTCCTTCTTCCAGTTTTTCTTTATCGATATTACAAACTTTACCATTATTTCCTGATCCGTGAACCAATTCATGATTTGCAAGCTCCAGAATTTCATATTTGTAAAAATTATCGGCAGAAGTTAATTTTAAAACATTGGAACCTGAAGTTTCTATAATGGTAATTGCTTCTTCTCCATTTGGAAAATTAGTAATATACTTTGTTACTTTACCTTTATTTGCAGATCTGTTTGTTTGTGAAAATCCAGCGAAACTTATTAATGAAATTGCGATTATGATGATGATATTTTTCATGATTTTTATTTTTATATGATTGATTAAGTGTATTTTATTCTGTTTTATTTAAACTTATGCTTTCTTGTTGTCAATGGTAATATCCGATGTAATAACAAAATCACTGGTATAAACTTTTAAAGTATAATTTCCATCTTCTAACTTTGATTTATCGATCTCACATACATTACCTCTGTTGTTTGATCTGTGTACCATTTCATGTGTTGCTGTTTCTAAAATTTCATATTTGTAGAAATTATCAGCAGATGATAATTTTAATTTACTTGATTGTGAATTTTCAACGATTGTAATGGCCTCTTCTCCATTTGGAAATGTAGTTACATACTTAGTGATCTTGGCTTTTGATGTGTTACTTGATTGTGCGAAACCTGTTAAACTGATTAATGCGATTGCGATGATTAAGATTGTATTTTTCATAATATTAATTTTTAAATGATTGTTTATTTAGGATTGTTTTTTATTTTTTGGGAAGATAACTTTTACTTTATTAATTATATATCAGGCAGTTGCCATTTCGAAACCATCTATCATAGGTTCCATATCATAATTAATTGTATAGTCATCATATGCAACACCATCTTCATAAGTGAATGCTTCCTGATTTAATTTAAAATCGTAACCAGAAGTTGTAGTGGTATTGTGTACCAGTTCATGATTGTTATAATTGATCTCAACAGATCTATTAAAATCACTGGTATTGATCAGGGTTTTTTCTATAGTAACAACCTCCTTATGATCGTTTAACCTGATAATGATACTGTTTTCTTTTGTAGAAGAATCAGTTAAATTTTTTGTATTTCCTATTTGTTGTGCCATTCCTACTAACCCAACTAAACTCAAACATAATACTAAAGCTATCTTTTTCATAATTGAAAATTTAAGTTATAAAATTGAACTCTAATGAATTCTGTACTTTGTTAGGAAATTGTTAAAATTGGTAAGTAAACAATAAATTTAAAAATATGCAGTTATATTATTTCAGATAATTAAAATTAAATTAAGATCATATTTTCCGGAAAGGATCTCAATCTAATCGTTAAACCAGATCATATTAAAAATTTATAAGATTAAGAACTAAAAATTGTTAAAGAGATAAATCGATTTTTTCATTTCCGATTTATACTCCAAATGTAAGCCAGAAATACAATACAAAACAATAGCAGAAAATAGGATATTTAAAAATACCCATTTATGGTGATATTGATTGTTAATTTATAGATTTAAGCAATTTATGAAGTTATACAATTGATATTTAGTTTTTTACACACACTTAAATCTTAATCAATTCAGAGGTAAGCCTGAAAAATAATATTACTAATTTATCTATTTTTTATCTTTATTCATATTTCACTAAGGGAAACAGGGAAAAACAAAATACCTGAATAAGTGTATTTATATTACAATTTTTAGTGAAGTTCATAATTCAGCAAGTAAAGTGCTATTTCTTTTATGGCTAAAACAAGATAAATATATCACATTTAAAAAAAAAAAAGACCTGATAAAAAATCAGGCCTTTTATAATTTATAGATAATACTAACTACTATCCCAGAACTTCCTGCACCTTATCAGCTGCCTCTTTAAATTCAACTACTGAAATTACATCCAGTCCACTGGCATCAATCAGATCTTTTGCTTCTTTAGCATTGGTACCCTGTAATCTTACTATAATAGGTATTTTAATTGCATCTCCAGCCTTTGCCATATTTGTATAGGCATCAACAATACCTTGTGCAACACGATCACATCTAACAATACCTCCAAATATATTAACCAGTATAGCTTTAACGTTAGGATCTTTTAAAATAATTCTAAACCCTGCCTCTACTCTTTCTGCATCAGCAGTTCCTCCAACATCTAAAAAGTTTGCCGGTTCACCACCTGATTGCTTAATCAAATCCATGGTACTCATAGCCAAACCTGCACCATTCACCATACAACCAACATTTCCGTCAAGGTCAACATAATTTAGGCCAACAGCATTTGCTTCCACTTCAATTGGATTTTCTTCACGAAGATCGCGTAAATTGATATAATTTTTATGACGAAATAAAGCATTGTTATCTAAAGTAACTTTAGAATCTACTGCCAAAATATTTTCATCCGATGTTTTTAAAACCGGATTGATCTCAAATAAAGAAGCATCAGAACCTATATATGCACTATAAAGTGCAGTGACAAATTTTGTCATTTCTTTAAATGCTTTTCCTGAAAGACCTAAGTTAAAAGCAACTTTACGAGCCTGAAATGGTAAAATACCTGTTGCAGGATCTATTTCTTCTGTAAAAATTAAATGTGGTGTGTTTTCAGCAACAGATTCAATATCCATACCTCCTTCAGTAGAATACATGATCATATTTCTTCCTGTTGCACGATTTAACAATACAGACATATAATACTCATCCGGTTCAAATTCTCCCGGATAATAAACATCCTCAGCAATCAATACCTGATTTACTTTTTTACCTTCTGCAGAAGTTTGAGGTGTTTTTAGCATCATTCCAATAATGTCATTAGAAATACTTTCTACCTCTGCCAAACTTTTTGCAAGTTTAACTCCTCCACCTTTTCCTCTACCACCAGCGTGAATCTGTGCTTTAATTACCCACCAACCTGTACCAGTTTCTGCAGCTAATTGTTTTGCAGCATCCACTGCTTTTTTATGATTATCGGCAACAATACCTCTTTGTATTTTTACACCGAAACTATTTAATAATTCTTTTCCTTGATATTCGTGTAAATTCATTACTTATCTTTTTTCGATTAAATCCATACAAAAGTAAGTATTTAATTGAAAAACAAAGATATCTCCTTCATTTTTTTTAAAATATTAAACATTTGTTACCTAACATAAAAACTGCTTCATTATCACAACAGTTTAACAAAATATTAAGAGGTTAAAAGTTTAATTATTTCGACTTTAGCCTGTTATAATTACTATCGTAAAATATTCATTAATGAAGTCTATTTTTCTCTTTTTTTTTATTTTTTTTCTTGTTTCTTTTAACATTTTTGCTCAGGATAACAGTAGAATTATCAAAGAATTAAAAGCGGTGAGGGTAACTGAGTCTCCTAAGATCAATGGTATACTTGATGATCCTGCGTGGGAATCTGCTAATATTGCAGATAGTTTTGTTATGTATAAGCCTGGAGATCGTACACCTGAATCAAAAGACCAGCAAACACAGGTGAAAGTAGTCTATGATGACAACGCTATTTATATTGCTGGTTATATGTATGATTCCAATCCTGAAAACATACGAAAACAATTGACTGAAAGAGATAATTTTGGATCTACAGATGTGTTTGGAATTACTATCAATCCGAATAACGATGGTCAAAATGAATTTATGTTTTTAGTAACTGCTTCCGGTGTTCAGATTGATGCCCAGGTTTCTCCTACAAATGAAGATGACTTTAGCTGGAATGAAGTCTGGTATAGCAAAATTAGTTTTGATGAAAAAGGTTGGTATGTTGAAATGAAATTACCTTATGCTGCTCTGCGATTTTCCAAAGAAGATACCTATACCTGGGGTGTTAACTTTTGGAGAAATATCGAAAATAAAAGCGAACTGTATACATGGAATCCTATTGATAAATCAACTGGTAAATCAGCTCAATATACAGGGGTTCTAACAGGAATTGAAAATATCAAACCTCCTGTTAGACTTAGCTTATCTCCTTTTGCTACCATTATTTATGATCATCATGATGGCATTTCAAATACTGATTATGCTTTTGGTTTAGATCTTAAATACGGTATTACAGATAATTTCACACTGATTGCTACTTTGATACCTGATTTTTCTCAAACTGGTTTTGATGCCGTTACGTTAAATCTCGGTCCTTTTGAACAGCAGTTTGCCGAGCAAAGACAATTTTTTGTAGAAGGTGCAGATTTGTTAAATAAAGGGAATCTTTTCTTTTCGAGAAGAATTGGAAATCGTCCGGTAGAGCACTCAGATGTATATGACGATTTAGATGATAATGAAGAAGTTACAGATAATCCTACTGAAGTAGATGTGATCAATGCAATAAAGGTAACGGGGCGAACCAAAAAGGGATTGGGAGTTGCGATTTTGAATGCAGTAACAAAAGAAACCAAAGCCACCATCCAAAACACTGAAACAGAGGATAAAAGAACAATCATTACTGAGCCGCTGGCTAACTATAATGTAATGGTTATTGATCAGGAATTCAATAAGAACTCCTCCATTGGTTTTGTAAACACGAGTGTACTAAGAGAAGGGTACTTTAGAGATGCCAATGTAAGTTCTTTGGTATACAATCTTGCAAACAGGCAAAATTCATATAAAATAAGTGGTGATATTAGTAGCAGTACCGTTAGAGAAAACATGGAAAACACCACTGGTTTTTCTTCAAATTTATCACTTAGAAAAACCAAAGGTAATGTGCGATTTACTTTAAGTCATCGTTTGGCAGATGCCAAATACGATAAAAATGACCTGGGGTTTCAAAGAAGAAATAACTATAATAATTTTTATGCAAGAGCTGATTACAGAATTTTTAAACCAACTAAATATTTCAACAATTTACGAGTTGGAGTATTTGCAGGTTACTTTAGAAGATTTGATCCTAGTGTGTACACAGGAAATTATTTTAGGTTATTTAGCAATTTTACAACCATAAACCAACTTTCTTTTGGGTTTAATATTGGTAGTAATGTAGGAGAAAGGATCGATTATTTTGAACCCCGAACAGAAGGCAGGTATTGGGTCAAAAATCCTGAATCGGAAATTGAGGGATATATTTCTACTGATTTCAGGAAGAAACTAGCAGTATCTGTGAGTGCCAGAAAAGGAAAATTTCATAACAATGATGAAAGTGATTTTTCTGTTGAAATTTCTCCAAGATACCGGGTCAGTGACAGATTACAGTTTAGTTATTCATTGGGATTGCAAAAGGATTTTAATGAATATGGCTATGTAAATACTTTAGAGGATGAAACCATTATTTTTGGGCAACGATATGTAAAAGAAATAGAAAACACACTGGCATCTAAATATAGTTTTAATGACCGGTCTTCTTTGTCTCTGGCATTTCGTCATTACTGGTCACCTGTAAAATACAAAGACCAGTATTTTGAATTACAGGAGGATGGTTATCTTACCGAAAGTGATTATACAGGCGATCATGATCTTAATTTTACAAGCTGGAATCTCGATCTTCGTTACATTTGGCAATTTACCAGAGGTAGTGAAGTGATTGCTTTATATAGAAATTCTATCATCAATTTTAATGAGGATGCTGATGGTAATTTTGAAGATAATATTAGCAATTTATTTGATCAGCCTATTGGTCACAGTATTTCTTTAAAAGTGATCTATTATTTAGATTATAACCGTGCCAGATCGTGGTTTAGAAAAAGCTAGTAAATTGTTTTCGTTCAGTTCATTTAAAAGGAATTACTTTTTAATTCATTTTAAATGGTCATTTTTTCAAAAAGCTGTATTTTCACATCCTCAATCATTACAAAATGATAAAAGCAACAAATATTCATAAATCTTACGGAGAATTAGAAGTTCTTAAAGGAGTTGATTTACATATTAAAAAAAGTGAAATCGTAGCAATCGTAGGTCCCAGCGGAGCCGGAAAAACAACTCTATTACAAATATTAGGCACTTTAGACAAACCAACCAAAGTGGATAAATTATCTATTAATAATACGAACATCACCAGTTTAAAAGACAAAGAATTATCTAGATTCAGAAATAAAAATATTGGCTTTATTTTTCAGTTTCACCAGTTATTACCCGAATTTACCGCCCTTGAAAATGTTTGTATCCCTGGGTTTATTGCAAATAAGCCAAAACAAACTGTGACAAATGAAGCAAAGAAAATTTTATCTTTTTTAGGTCTTGTAGACAGAATGGAACATAAACCAAATGAACTTTCAGGAGGGGAACAACAGCGGGTTGCAGTTGCACGTGCCTTGATTAATAGACCGGATGTTATTTTTGCAGATGAGCCAAGTGGCAATTTAGATACAGCTTCCTCAAAAAGTCTGCATGAATTGTTTTTTACCTTAAGAGATCAGTTTTTACAAACCTTTGTGATCGTAACACATAATCAGGAACTTGCAAATATGGCAGACAGGAAATTAGAAATGAAAGACGGACTTATCATTAACAGTTAAATTGTTACTTCTTCAAATTTAATATCAAAATCAATGCTTTATGATAGGAATCATTAGTGCCATGCACGAAGAAATTCAAACTATTCTTGATAAGCTCCAGCATAAAATCACCACAACCAAAGGCAAAAGGGTTTACTACAAAGGAATTTTATTTGATAAACCTGTAGTTTTGGTTTTTTCCCGGTGGGGAAAAGTAGCCTCAGCAACCACAACAACACAATTGATCAATGATTTTAATATAGATGAAATTATTTTTACCGGTGTTGCCGGATCTATTCAGGATCATATTAATATTGGAGATATTGTTGTAGGTCACAAATTGTACCAGCATGATATGGATGCCAGTCCGTTAATTCCTGTTTATGAAATTCCCATTCTAAATCGTACTAATTTTGAAACAGATTTATATAAAAGAGAATTACTACATCGTTCATGCCTAAAATTTTTAGAAGAATTTGATCAGTTAATTTCTAGAGATGATGCCAGACAATTTCAAATTGAACAGCCAAAAGTATTTATTGAAGATATTGCAAGCGGAGATCAGTTTATCTCTACAGAGAAACAACTAAAATCTATTAAAGATAATCTGCCAAGTATTGCCTGCGTTGAAATGGAAGGTGCTGCTGTTGCACAGGTTTGTTATGAATATGAAATCCCCTATTCTATTATCAGAACCATTTCCGATAAGGCTAACGACAATTCACATATTGAATTCCAAAAATTTGCAAAAATCATTGCCAGTAACTATGCTCTTGAAATAATCAAAAACTATTTTGAAATACTAGAATCTTAAACCATCAGATCAAATCTGTAATTTTTCGATCACGTTTGATAAAATGAAATTTATCATCTTTAAAAATTTGCTTTCTATACCCGAATAAATGAAAAATCTCTTTTGCCATATATTTTGCAATTTTAGGATCTACAATAAGAGTATAGTTATTCTTTGGATCTTTTTTCACACCAGGTATGAGCCTTAAAAAATGATTGATCTTTAATTTTCTCGCTATAATTGAGGAATTAAGCCAAAACTTAGAAATCTTAGAAAGTAAAAAATAACCATCTTCTCCCTGTTTCTGATACAAAGGCATAAATATCCTGCTTTTTTTATTAGCTATCACAGGCAAACCATAACTTTTTGCAAGCAACTGATCTTTATGAACCGGTTCAAAATTTTTAAACCCTGGATTCATTGTAAAATCTTCCCCTTCTTTAATATCATAACGATAAATAATTTCAAAAAATTCATATTTACAGCAAAGATCAGCAAGGTATTTTTTATATTTTTTAAACTCCGGTATCTTCTTTTTTGATACACATTTTGAATGTACCAGTGCCTTCCATATGAAGGCTTCACAATTTGCAATTGAACTTTTATCATCATGCTGACCTCCTTCAAAACCAAGTGCTATATGTCCGAATTCATTGATAAAAGTAAGCAAAGGTCCCTCTAAATATTCTTCTATCCCTAAAACTACCGGTAACGGAAATTTTTTAGAAAACTTCCTGTTATTTAAAGAGTCACTAATGGTGATAAACGGAACAGAATGAGCAGATGTAGTATGCAGATCTAAAAAATAAAACGGTCCGTTATAGTTTCCTATTATTTTTTTAATTTGCTCATAAATCTCCATTTGCTCTGTTACTTCTGCAATATTTTTATTTTTTCTTTTAAAATTAGTATTGATATTTTCCTTATTCCAGATTCTATTCAGATCAACATCTTCAAATCGGATATTTTTCTTTATGGCATTCAAATTTCCCAGAAGTAAAAATAAATTTCCTTTAAATGGAATATTATGCTTTTTGATCTTGTGTAAAACACTTTTGGATGCTTTTACTCCGGCTATTTCATTTCCATGAATTCCAGCAAAAATAATAACAGTTGGTGATTTTTTTGACCCATCTATACTACCCAATACACGCGACATACCAGAAGAGTCCGAAAATGAATTACGCTGGTTATTCATATCTCTTTAAATTATGTAACAATGTATTGAGATCATTTTTTGTAAGGATACCTATTAACTCACCAAATTCAAGAATTGGCAAACAGCCAATCTTATTATTGATCATGATCATATTAGCATCTTCAACAGAGGTATCAGAATTCACCGTAATGATATTCTTTACCATTACATCTTTGGCAATCAATAAATCACCTTTTACATTTGTGTTTTTTTCCAAATCATTCTTGGTAATGAGACCTGTAATCTTATTCTCATGATTCACAACAGGTATGTGATGAATGTTTTTCCATTTCATAATTTTATTGACCAGATCCAATAAATCATTTTCATTTACAACAAACACTTCGGTGGTCATGAATTTCTCCAGTTTGCTGATACTTACATCCAAAGACAAACATTTTTTTTCACTTGCAAGTTTCCAGTTATGCACAGGTTTTCCTTTGAGTTGCCTTTTATACATACAGGATGTTAACGTTGCATTGGCAATATTCTTGGTCATTTTCTTTCTTAATTTCCTGTAACTATTTGTAATCCATACACTACCTGTTTGATGATTATCTACTCTTTTTTCAATAATACTTAAATAATAATCAATATCCTTTTGAGCTACTTTTGATTTTTTTAACCCTTTTACAGCCAAAGGTAATAACTCTTCGATGATCAATCTTTTAGCAGAAATTCCCTTTCCAAACCAGTTAAAATATGTGAAAATACCAGATCTTGCCGCATTTATAAAGTTTCCTTTTATTTCGTTAAAAGGAATTTTATTTTGTAAATCTTTGTATTTATTTGGGATTCCCTGCATTACTCCAATCCAGAATAAAGCATTAGCCACTTCATCTTTAACGGTTGGACCGGAAGGAATATACCTGTTCTCAATCCGCAAAGTGGATATCCCATTGTTTTGTCCGTAACACAATCTGTTCCATTTATAAATGGTTCCGTTGTGCAAATTCAATGCTTTTAGTATGGGTATATTACCTTTTTTTAATTCCGCAACAGCGTCTTCATCAAAATTGGAAGTCAGCAAAGGGGCATATCTCACAATATCATCTTTATACAACTCAATAATAGATTTTTTGATCCAGTCATGACCAAAAGAAACTCTAGGTTTTTGTTCACGCAACAAATAAGATTTATTTCTAAGATCAACACTTTGCTGAAATAAGGCAATTCTGGTTTCACTCCATAGCTCCCTCCCAAACAAAAGAGGAGAATTTGTCATTATCGATAACATGGGGCCGGCGATGGCCTGTGCCCAGTTGTATTTATTGATAATTTCATTCAATGGAATTTGCAAATGTACCTGAAAGCTAGTGTTACACGCTTCCAGTAAAATTGATTTATGATCTAATATCAGTTCATCAATCCCTTTGATACGAAGCATAAAATCATTTCCCCTTATTTTTTTTAGAATATCGTTTAAAATTCTATACCTCTTTAAAGGGGTAATGTTTTTAAAAACCAGATCCTTTTTCATCAGGGTTGGTAGTATGCCGGCAAGTAGTATTTTATCATCTGAAACGCTTTTTGCAGCATTTCTTCCTTTTTTGATCAGTATATCTAACTGCTCTTCTAATACAGAAAAACAATTGTCACCTAAACTAATAGGGTCTAGATTAATCTCTAAATTAAAAAGTGCTAATTCTGTTGTATAATGTGGATCATTGACCTTTTTAAGAACTTTTAAAGCATTTTTGGAAGGACGAAAATTCTTATCTACCAAGCATAGTTCCTGCTCTGCTCCTATTCTATATTTTCTTTTTTCGAAAAGGTCATTCTCAATCATCATGTCCAATGCTTTTACATCATTTAATAAATGATACAAAAAATCCTTACGTTCACTTAGACTTTCAATTGCTTTGACTGATTGAGACCCCATAAAAAAGAGATTTACCGTATAAATATACAGTAAATCTCTTCATTATTAAATGATTAATATCATTATTGTTACATCACTACCATATAAATAGTGGTTTATCGCTCATCAGATCATTTACTTTTTGAGCAACATTTTCTAACATTTCTTCATTTTCAAAATCTACAATTACCTCATCCAGTAAATCTATGATTGTCTGCATATCTGCTTCTTTCAAACCTCTGGTTGTAACGGCAGCTGCTCCAATTCTGATACCCGAAGTAATAAATGGTGATTTATCATCAAAAGGCACCATATTTTTATTTACAGTAATCTCGGCTTTTACCAAAGCATTTTCAGCTTCTTTACCCGTGATATTTTTATTACGTAAATCTATCAGCATCATATGATTATCTGTACCTCCTGAAATAATATCATAACCTTTTGCAACCAGTGCCTTAGCCATAGCAGCTGCATTTTTCTTTACCTGAATTTGATAATTTAAAAATTCATCTGTCAGTGCCTCACCAAAAGCGATTGCTTTTGCAGCAATAATATGTTCTAACGGACCTCCCTGCATACCAGGAAAAACAGCAGAATTCAATAATGTACTCATCTTTTTGGTTTTTCCTTTCGGAGTTTTTTCGCCAAAAGGATTTTCAAAATCTTTACCCATCATAATAATTCCTCCTCTTGGTCCTCGTAAAGTTTTATGCGTGGTGGTAGTAACAATATGACAATGAGGAATCGGATCATTCAATAATCCTTTGGCAATCATCCCGGAAGGGTGAGAAATATCGGCAAGTAAAATAGCACCAACACTATCTGCAATTTCTCTGAATCTTTTAAAATCAATATCTCTTGAATAAGCTGAAGCACCGGCTATGATCAGCTGAGGTTGTACCTTTGTAGCAGTTTCCTGAATTAAATCATAATTCAATACACCGGTTTCTTTTTCCACTCCATAAAAATGAGGCTGATATAATTTACCCGAAAAATTAACGGAAGAACCATGTGTTAAGTGCCCTCCATGAGAAAGATCAAAACCAAGTATTTTATCTCCCGGCTTTAAACAGGCCTGGTATACTGCTGCATTTGCCTGAGAGCCTGAATGTGGCTGTACATTTACATAAACCGCACCATATAAAGCTTTTGCCCGGTCAATTGCAATCTGTTCTACCTGATCAACAACCTCACAACCTCCGTAATAACGCTTTCCCGGATAGCCCTCTGCATATTTATTGGTTAAAACCGATCCTGCTGCTTCCATTACCTGGTCACTCACATAATTCTCTGAAGCGATTAATTCTAATCCGTTCGTTTGCCTTTCTTTTTCTTCCTGAATCAAGTCAAAAATTAATTGATCTTTTTGCATGAATTTATATTTAAAATTATTTGTTAAATTGAACACAAAAATAACAAATTCATTTTGCAAATAAACATAATCTTCTATATTTGAATAAATATTTTTTAACATTACAAGTATGAAAATAACAGCTAATAATCCGAAAAGAAAATCATGGTTACATGTTGATAAAAACAGTGACTTCCCCATTCAAAATATACCTTTTGGAGTTTTTTTAACCAAAGAAGACATTACAACAATAGGTACTCGAATTGGCAACTATGCAATTGATCTTGCTGCTTTACATCAATTAGGTTATTTTGAGGGAATTCCCTTGACAGATGATCTTTTTATGCAGGATACGCTGAATGATTTTATTTCTGACGGAAGAACCACATGGCGACTTGTAAGAAATAGAATCGCTGATATTTTTGACGAAGAAAATAAAAAACTGAAAGAGAATATAAAGCAAAGAGATGATATTATTTTTGATATAAAGGAAATTGAAATGCTTTTGCCGATAGATATCTGTGATTTTACAGATTTTTATTCCAGTAAAAATCATGCGATGAACGTGGGAAGTATGTTTAGAGATGCTGAGAATACTCTAACACCCAACTGGTTGCATATGCCTTTAGCTTATCATGGTAGATCTTCTTCTATTGTGGTTTCGGGCACAAAAATTAGAAGACCCAACGGACAAACTTTCCCGAAAGGGGAAAAGAATCCTGTTTTTGGTCCTTCGAAACTGGTTGATTTTGAAATAGAAATGGGTTTTATCACAACCGATGCCAATAAACTTGGTAAAACAATTGACATCAATGAAACTTCCGAATATATTTTTGGAATGGTTTTATTAAATGACTGGGGTGCCAGAGATATTCAAAAATGGGAGTACGAACCACTGGGGCCATTTTTGGCAAAAAGTTTTGCCACCACCATTTCTCCATGGATTGTTACGATGGATGCTTTAGAACCATTTAAAGTGGAAAGTCCGGAACAGGAACCGCAACCATTTGCATATTTACAGCAGGAAGGAAAAAATAGCTATGATATTAATTTACAAGCTTCTATCAAACCGAAAAAACAAGATCAAACTGTTGTAAGTAAAACCAATTATAAATTTAATTACTGGACCATGAGTCAGCAACTGGCACATCAAACCATTAATGGTTGTAATGTACGGTCAGGTGATTTGTACGGAAGTGGTACCATATCCGGACCAAAAGAAGGAACATTTGGTTCTATGCTGGAATTAACCGTTGCCGGATCTAAACCAATTCAAATGCAGGATGGTTCTGAAAGGAAATTTATCAATGATGGTGATACCGTAATTTTAATAGGCTTCTGTGAAAACAAGAAGATTCGTATTGGTTTTGGAGAATGTAAAAGCAAATTGAGAAAAGCAAAATAATGTTGAATATTCACCGGGTAACTCTAAGACATCCGGTGAATATTTTCCAGGTTTATTAACTTCCTAATCAAGGAATTTATCCGAAAATAAATAGTAGTAAACCACTGGTTTACTATATCTCAATATCCATAATTCCATAATGAGAAGAATGATCTACCACTTTACCGTTTTTGATTAAAATCAATTGTGGAGACTGGTGCAAGACATTAAGCTTTTTAGCAATTAAATTGGAAATATTCCTGTATCGTAAAAGATCCAAAAAGTAGTAATGATACACATCATTTCTATCCTTGAGTTTACTTTCAAATCGTTTTAATACCATTGCACTAATTCCACAACTACTACTGTGTTTAAAAAGTAAAACTGGTTTGTGATTAGAAGCATCTAACAATACATCTAAATGATCTTCCTCTGTTAAAAAAATCTTAGATACTTCTAAGTTTTCTTTATCTTTTCTTCCAAAAATATTTTGAAACATATCTACTTAATCTATGATACTTTGCGGTTCAATTCAATAACTGTAATTTCAGGTCGAATCCCTGCCCTGCCAGGGTAACCTAAAAATCCAAATCCTCTGTTTACATATAAATACTGTTTTGCTTCTTCGTATAAGCCAGCCCACTGCGTATAAATATACTTTATCGGACTCCATTTAAACCCGGGTATATCAATACCAAACTGCATTCCGTGCGTATGCCCTGACAAGGTAAGATCAAAATGGGTACTATGAGGAACTATTTTTTTAGTAAAATGTGTAGGGTCATGTGACATCAATATCTTAAATGATATATCTTCTGCTCCTTTTAAGGCTTTATCCAGATCTCCTCTTTGTGGAAATGGGGGATTTCCCCAGTTCTCAACGCCATAAATCCCAATACTTTCTCCATTTTCAGTAAGGGTTGCATTTTCATTGTTTAATAATTGAAAATTCATTTTCTTATGAAAAACATACATAAGATCCATATTTTCTTTTTTCTCCTTTTCGGAATTCCAATGTTTATAATCACCATAATCATGATTGCCTAGCGTAGAATAAACTCCATATCGTGATTGCAATCTTTTAAAATCATCTATAAATGGGACAACCTCTCTAGAATCATCATTTACCAGATCTCCGGTAAACAAAATTACATCTGGATTTTGTTCGTTAACAAGGTCAATTCCTTTGTTAATTGCTTCTTTACTGTCAAAACTTCCGGTATGGATATCAGAAATCTGAACAATTTTCAGTCCGTCAAATGATTTAGGTAAATTTTTAAATGATAATTTTAAACGAGTGACCTTAAAATCATAACGCCCTTTTAAAACCCCGTAAATCATGGAAGTAAAAGGAATTCCTGCTACAATAAGTCCGGAATGGCGTATGAATTTTCTTCTGCCGGGTGCTTCAATTTTCTTTGCTTTATTCGAAAATAAATTCCGTAAAGAACTCAACAGGATTTCAAAAATTCTTATAAAATCTTCGAAAAGAATAAAGACTATAAAAAATAATTTAAAAACAAAGAAAGAAAAGAAATATCCTATAAACAGATTCGGGATAAAGGAAGCTTCTAATGGTTTTTGGGTAAATCTTGTATAAAGAAAATACAATCCTACATATGCTATAAACACAGAAAAAAAGTATAAATATTTATAAATTTTTTGATATTTACTTATATTTATACTTTTTCTCAATGCAAAATAAACATACACATCCATCAGAATAAAAAACAAGATGGTGATATATTTATTTAATGAAATACTTCTTGTTGACATTTATATTTTTCTCCGTTTTCTTTCTGCCCTAATTAATTCCAGCTCTCTATTAGTCTGACCAGCAACAGAAGTGTTTTCTTCGGCTCTTCTTATCAGATATGGCATTACATCTTTTACCGGTCCAAATGGTAAATATTTTGCAACGTTATATCTTTCTTTTGCAATATTAAAGCTAATATTATCACTCATACCGTATAATTGTCCGAACCATAATCTAGAATCATTCTTTTCATAATCTGATTTATCAATCATATCCATCAATAACTGAGAGCTTTCTTCATTATGGGTCCCATTAAAGATAGCCATATCATCCAGATTATCAAACATATATCGCATTACAGTATTGTAATTTTCATCGGTAGTAGCCTTATCTTTACAAATAGGATCCTTGTAATTCATTTTAGCAGCTCTTTCCCGTTCCTTTTCTATATATGCCCCTCTCACAAGTTTCATACCAACTTTAAATCCTTTTAAATTTGCTCTGGAATGTAATCTCTTCAAATAATCCAATCTATCATGACGATATAACTGTAAAGTTCCGAATACAATAACTTTTTCTTTGTTATATTTCTCCATCATTTGCTCCACAAGATCATCTGCAGCGGTTTGCATCCAGGTTTCTTCTGCATCTACCAAAAGTGGAACATCATTTTCATAAGAGGCTTTTGCAACTGCATCATATCTTGCTACAACTTTGTCCCATTCTTCCTTTTCGGAAGGGCTTAATTCTTTTTCCTCAGTTATTTTCTGATAAAGATCGAACCTTCCAAATCCTGTTGGCTTAAATACTGCAAAAGGAATGGCATCTTTTTCCTTCACAAATTTTATTATTTTTAAAGTTTTGTCTCTAGCATAGTCAAACTGAGCTTCCTCTTCTTTTCCTTCTACGGAATAATCCAGCACTGAATGTACATTTTTAGCAAACATTTTATCAATAATTGGCATACAGTCTTCTTCTGTTACACCACCACAAAAATGATCAAAAACAGTAGCCCTAATCAATTTTTCAACTGGAAGTGATGCATTTAAAGCAAACTTGGTAACTGCCGTACCAATTTTCACCAATGGTTCACTTTTTATCATCCTAAATAAAAAATAAGCTCTTTCTAATTCAGAGTCTGATTTTATTGCAAAAGCAACTTTCGTATTATTAAATAAATTACTCATTATGTATTATTTTTATAATATTATTAATTTTTCGTAAAGATACTTAGTCTTATTTATTTTTTTGAAAAAATTGACCGTTATTTGCAACCTAAATAAATAATTTATGAAGCCTATTTTATCAACAAATTACTATGTATATTTTCAAGGAAAAGCATACAGATCTCTTGAAAAATATTTAGAAAATACAAGCCATTCAAAAGTATTTATTCTTGTTGATAGCAATACAAAAAATTATTGCTTACCTATTTTTATAAAAGAAGTAAAAAATGCCGAATCATTTGCAATTATTGAGATACCTGCTGGTGAAATTTATAAAAATTTAGAAACCTGTATGCTTATCTGGACTACACTGACTGAATTAGGAGCCGACAGGAAAAGCATTTTGATCAACCTGGGTGGTGGTGTTGTTACAGATATGGGTGGGTTTGTTGCTTCAACCTTTAAAAGAGGTATTAGATTTATCAATATTCCAACCACACTTTTGAGTATGGTAGATGCTTCTGTAGGTGGCAAAACAGGAGTGGATCTTGGGGTTCTTAAAAATCAAATTGGATTGTTTAGCAATCCTGAAATGGTAATTATTGATACCGCCTATCTCAAAACAGTTTCCGAAAGAGAAATTCGATCTGGTTTGGCAGAGATCATTAAATACGGATATACTTTTGATAAAAATATCTGGGAGAAAATAAAACAGCTAAAAGAGATTAATTATCAGGTAATTGATGATTTGATTTATCGTTCTGTAAAGATCAAGAATAATGTGGTTTTGATAGACCCAAAAGAAGAAAATATACGTAAATCATTAAATTTCGGGCATACTATAGGGCATGCAATTGAATCTTATTTTTTAGAGAGTGATGACAAGGTTGCACTTACCCATGGTGAAGCCGTTGCTGCGGGAATGATTATTGAACTGTATTTTTCTTCTCAATTGTTTAATTTTCCAATGAAATACACCAATGATTTGAAAAGCTTTGTTAGTCATTTTTATGGAATTTACGATATCAAAGAATCAGACTTCTCTACTATTATTGATTTGATGAAATTTGATAAAAAAAATATCAATGGAAAGGTTAACTTTGTTTTGCTCGACCAAATGGAAAGCTGCAAAATTGATGTTCAGGTAGGAAAGGAATTATTAATTGAAGGATTGAATTACTATTTGAATTAGTTCTGGTAAATTTTCACCCGATTAATAATATCAAAACCTTTTAAGGATCCAGTCTGAAATAATATGCAAAGCAATGGGTGAAAATGTTTCTTCATTTTTTGCATATTCGTTAAAACTTCCAGTTTTAGAAGTTTGAAATAAGTGATTTAAATCTTTTAACTTTTGTATTGTAATATCTTTATCACCACTTTTTTTTAGACTTTTTTCAATTCCCGAAAGGTTTATTTTAGCCAAAACCTGCGTGTCTTTTTCTCCATTGATGGCAAGAACAGGGCAATTCACCTTACTCAAATATATATCGGGATTAAATTTTATGAATTCCTGCATCCATGGAGAAGTCAGAAACTTTATTTGTTTTTCAATACTATCCTCCGTTAACTGAGCCTTTAAAATTCCCGACGATGCTTTTTTCATTTCATGTAACAATCTGTTTATTTCTTTATCAGATTCTTCCCCTTTGTAATGAGCTATCTTTTTATAGATCAAACCAGAGTATTTCTCGCTAATCTCTATTTCATTTTCAGGTACCCCAGCCAGTTCAAGTGCTTTTCGTGACTGACTTAATAAAATCTTGGCACCACTAATTCCAGGACCTGCCAGTAAAACAATAAAAGCAATATTTTTATTTTCTGAAGCAATTAATGGAGCGATCATTCCACCCTCACTATGCCCTATCAATCCAATTTTATTGATATCAACCACATCTCCTCTTGATTTTAAATATAATACTGCAGCACTAACATCCGATGCAAAATCGAAAGTAGTAGCTTTTGTAAAATCACCTTCTGAATCTGCAAAACCCCTGTCATCATATCTCAATACGGCTATACCTTTTTTTGTAAGATGATCTGCCAAAACCAAAAAAGGTTTATGACCTAGAATCTCTTCATTTCTATTTTGTGCACCTGAACCAGAAATTAAAATTACAACCGGTGGATTCTTAACATTGTTAGGAATGGTTAAAGTTCCTGATAATTTGATGTTACCAGCATTATGGTTTTTAAAAGTGACCTCTTCCGATATATACGGATAAGGTTTGGAAGGCTCCTGAGGTTTTGACTTAAACTTATAATTACCTCTGGTTAATTTTAATGGAAATGCCATACCAGCCTGGGTGAAAGTTCCATTTATGGTGTTGTTTTGCAGTGAACCTTTAAAAACAATCATTAATTTACCCATCGTAATTTCCAACTCCTTATTTTTAAAAATTGTCTTGTCGGTAGGCAAACCTTTCGCCCCTTGTACCGGACTATCCATTGTAGTGACATAATCTCCATTTAGATTTGAAATATGAAAAACAATTGGTAGATCCTGCGAAGGTACTTTAAGAACCCCGTGCCATGTTCCGGAAATATCCTGAGCAAACACATTGAATAGCATTAAAAGAAATATAATATGCAAACTGAATCTGTTCATTCAAAATATTTAATAAATATTCACTTTTTATTTTAAGCCGGTAACAAGTTCATATAATTCTTCATATTGAGGTAATATTTTTTCAATGGTAAAGTTCTTAGAATAAGCCAATGCTTTATCTTTAAAATCATTCAGTCTTGTTTCATCTTCTAAAATATATATCGCATTTTTTGCCATTTCCTCCACATCACCCACATCACTTAAAAAACCTGTTCTTCCGTTTAAATTCACCTCAGGTAATCCCCCTGTATTAGAAGATATTACCGGAGTTCTTGCGGCCATTGCTTCCAATGCAGCCAGACCAAAGCTTTCGGTTTCTGAAGGTAATAAAAACAGATCTGTAAAACACAGAATTTTTCTTACCTCATTACTTTTACCTAAAAATAAAATTTTATCTTTTATACCTAACTTTTTTGCCAAACGCTCTGCCTGTTCTCTTTCTGGTCCATCACCAACCATTAACAATTTTGCAGAAATTTTACTCTGAATTTTATTAAAAACTTCAATAACGTCATCAATTCTTTTTACGGGTCGAAAATTACTTACATGGGTTATGATTTTTTCATTTGGCATTGCTAAAGTTTCACGTATGCAATCATCATCATTCCAGTCTTTTTGCATTTCAAAATCAATAAAATTATAAATAACCTCAATACGATTATAAATATTGAACAATCGTAAAGTATCACTTCTTAAACTCTCGGAAACAGCTGTTACAACATCTGAATTATTGATACTAAATTCTACTGCTGTTTTATAAACAGGATGACTCCCAACAAGGGTGATATCAGTACCATGAAGCGTCGTTATAATAGGAACTGTTATTCCTTTTTGCTCTAGCATTTGTTTTGCCATATATGCCGCATAGGCATGAGGAATAGCATAGTGTACATGCAATAAGTCAATTTTATACTTTTCAACCACTTCTACCAGTTTACTGGATAAGGCTAATTCATAGGGCTGATAATGGAATAATGGATAATCTTCCATAAAAACTTCATGAAAGTGTAAGTTCGGATTTAGAAAATCCAATCTCACTGGTTGATGAGAAGTAATAAAATGTACTTTATAACCTTTGTGTGATAGCGCCATTCCCAGTTCGGTGGCTAAAACCCCACTACCTCCATAAGTTGGATAACAAACAATTCCTATATTCACCTTAATTTTTACTTTTAATTAATACAATTTTTTTAATTGTAAGTCGATACAAGTTTATCAACTTACTGATCATGGTAAATTTTTTAATAAAAACTTTTTTACATTTTCTCCCATTACCATTTGAATCTCTTTCTCAGTAAATTTCAATTTTAATAATTCATCTACAATCAAAGGTAATCCGGTGATGTCAAAAGGTGTTTTTACTGATCCGTCAAAATCTGATCCTAAAGCAACATGCTCAACCCCAACTAGATCGACTGTATATTTTATCGCCTTGGCTGTGGCTGCTGCATCTGTACCACAAACAGCCTTCTTAAACATTGCAATACTTATCAAACCTCCATTTTTTGCAATAGCTTTTAAATGCTCATCCGATAAATTACGAACATTATCACAGGTACCTTTAACTCCTGTATGAGAAGAAACAATTGGTTTATTTGTAATACCTAAAATATCATCAATGATTTTTGGCGAAGCATGTGCAATATCAATGATTATACCCAATTCAATCATATTTTTAATTACCTCTTTACCAAAATCAGTCAATCCATCTCCTGAAATTCCATGTGCTGAACCGCCTAGTTTATTGTCAAAAAAATGCGTTAATGACATCATTCTAACACCATGATCAAACAAAACATGTATGTTTGCTAATTTGCCATCTAATGCATGGGCTCCTTCCACCCCAAGGAAACCTGCTGTTATTTTTTTATTCAATTTACGATCTGCCAGATATTTTTTAAACTCTGATCCAGAAGTAATTACCCTGAATTTATTGTTTGATTCTTTTGCAAATTCAAACAAGCTTTCACATTGATAAATGGCTCTTTTTGTCAAACTGTTTGTAGGTCGACCCTGTACCAGATACAAAGATGTAATATTGTCCGATTTTCCGGTATTCTTATCGAAATTTTGACCTTTTGGTGATTTTGTTACAATGGTAAAGGCTTGTAAACCAACCTGTGCTTTTATTAATTTTGGAATATCTACTTGCCCGAAATCATTATCCTGTAATAAATCACGTTTCCACAGCAAAGCATCACAATGCATATCTCCTATAAAATCTAAATCATTATAAACCCTCTGAGCCTGTTCAGATACGTTGTAAGGAGGATTAACCCTTATTTCATTATGTGATTTATCAATTATTTTTGGAACAAACAGTGTTACCAAAAAATAAATCAATAAGAGAATGATCAATGTCAAACTACCAATTTTTAAAGCCTTTTTCATTATTATTAACAGTTAAAAATTTAAAGATAAATTGTATTTTTGTACCAATGTAAAAATATAATAATTAATGGAGTTTGAATCTTTTTTATCATTAATTTCTAAAATAGACCAAGGAAAACTTAGTGGTATTCATTCTCATAAAAAAATGATTCTTAAAGAAAGATTAAATTTTTCTCAAAAGGATATTCTGAGTTCAAATCCTAAAAAAGCAGCTGTTTTGGCTCTTTTTTATCCAGATATTCATAATGAAACTAAATTTTTGTTAACTTTAAGGGCAAGTTATGGGGGAACACATGCATCGCAAATCAGTTTTCCGGGTGGAAAATTTGATGTGTCAGATGTAGATTTGAAAAGCACAGCATTACGTGAAACTTTTGAGGAAGTTGGTATTGCCGCTAATCAAGTTCAAATTCTGAAGCAAATGAGTGATACATTTATTCCACCGAGTAATTTTTTGGTAAGTCCGTTTATTGGTATTCATCATGAAACACCCGTTTTTAACTATAACCATGAAGTAGAAGCACTAATTGAGGTTAAATTAACTGATTTACTAAATGACAAGACAATAGCAATTAAAAATTTATCAACAAGCTATATGAAAAATATTGATGTACCCTGTTATATACTAAACAATTACGTAGTTTGGGGGGCAACAGCAATGATTTTAAGTGAAATAAAAGACTTGCTAAAATCATTATAATCAATAATTTTTTTAAGTTTGTTGTGCAAATTATCTAAAATGGCTTTATTTAAAAAAGATGTTTTTGGAAATAGTTTATTTCTCAAAAAGACCTTAATACGTATATTGGGGCTTATTTCCCATAGACGATATCGTGGATTTAATGAATTAAAGATTGAAGGGTCTGAGATTCTTCGAGATTTACCTGATAACAATGTTTTATTCGTAGCAAATCATCAAACTTATTTTGCTGATGTTACTGCTATGTTCCATGTTTTTAATGCTTCCCTTAGCGGAAGAGTTGATAATATTAAAGATGTTGGGTATTTATGGAATCCTAAATTAAATCTTTATTTTGTTGCCGCAAAAGAGACTATGCGTTCTGGTCTGCTGCCCAAAATTATGGCTTATGGCGGAGCAATTTCTATTGAAAGAACTTGGAGAGAAAAAGGCAAAGATGTAAAAAAACAGGTAAAACTATCAGATGTTTCCAATATAAGCAAAGCTTTGCAGGATGGTTGGGTAATTACTTTTCCGCAAGGAACTACAACTCCTTTTAAACCAATTCGAAGAGGTACCGCACATATCATCAGACAAAATAAACCTACCGTAATACCTATAGTTATTGATGGATTTAGACGATCTTTTGATAAAAAAGGACTGATGATCAAAAAAAGAGGTATACTGCAATCTATGGTCATAAAAAAACCTCTTGAAATTGACTATGAGAATGATTCTGTTAATGATATTGTTGAAAAAATTGAGATGGCTATTGAACAGCATGCTTCTTTTTTAAAAGTTACGCCTGTTGAAGATTATGACAAACATGAAAAAGAACTCAACAAGCAAAGAGAATTTTGGGATATGTATTAAATCATAATTTTTTTTTAACTTTGAATTGTATTCATTGATTAACTAATTTACTTCAACATGTCACGATGGTTGATTTATATTGGACTGCTACTTATAGCAATTGGATTGATAGTTAAATATGCTCCCTGGTTAATCAACTGGTTTGGAACGCTACCCGGTGATATTTTTTACGACAAGGGAGATACAAAAATATTCTTTCCTATTACTTCTATGCTTCTAATTAGTTTTGTATTAAGTATGGTTTTATGGATTATTAGAAAGTATTTTTAATCTAACTAATTAGCACATTGAATTTATAATCAAAATAATAGAATTTCTTCTAATTTTTATTTAAATACCATAAGTTATTTTGATAGATTTATTATCTTTATCAAAAATATTTATACATGACAATTACACAGTTAAAATATGTTTTAGCAGTTGCAGAATTTAAAAATTTTACTGTTGCAGCTGAGCACAGTTTTGTTACACAGCCAACACTTTCTATGCAAATTCAAAAGCTGGAAGATGAATTAAGTGTTGTCATATTCAATCGAAAAAAAAAACCTATAGAGCTGACCTTGATTGGAGAAAAAATAATTGAACAGGCCAAATTAATTGTAAATGAAAGTAACCGGATCAATGATATTGTTGATCAGCAAAAAGGTTTTATTGGTGGTGAGTTTAAAATTGGGATCATTCCAACGATTATGCCAACACTTCTTCCCTTTTTTTTAAAGAATTTTCTAAACAAATATCCAAAAGTTAAACTGATTATTCAGGAATTGACTACCGATGAAATTATCAAAAAAATAAGCGATGGTCATTTAGATGCCGGGATTGCTGCCACTCCTTTAGAAAATAGTGCAATAATGGAACGCCCCCTTTATTACGAACCTTTTGTAGGTTATATTTCACCTGATCACAGATTATTTAACAAAGAATTTATTACAGAACAAGATCTTGATATCAATGATATATTATTGCTAGAAGATGGCCATTGTTTTAAAAATAGTGTTTTAAACTTGTGTCAAAGTACATCCGGCAATACTAAAACTCATTTTCAATTAGAAAGCGGAAGTATCAAAACACTGATCAAACTTTCAAAAGAAGGATTGGGAATGACTCTGATCCCTTATTTGCACACACTGGATCTACCTGAAACGGATCAAAAATATTTAAAACAATTCAACAACACTGTGCCTGCAAGAGAGGTAAGTCTTATTTATCATAAATCTCAATTAAAAATGCAGATGATTGAAGCACTAAAAACTACGATTGATGGTGTAATTCGTGGTGCAATTTCTTTTCAGGATGTAAAAATAATCAGTCCTTTAAACAAAAAAAAGGAGTTAAAATAACTCCTTTTATTGTTTGATAACCGACATACATACATATAATTCAGGCTTATTTCTTGTAAATTGTACCAGCCATATTCTTAATTCTTCTATCTCAAATGGTAACAACCTGTTTAAAGCCTTCTCCAGTTCTTTACAAAATAATGTAGCATCAAAGCTAACTTTCTTAAGAACTGTTTTAGTATACTCAAATATTGCTCTAGCCATATTTATTAAATTAGTTAAAATTAGAACGATAATGTTTATCACATATTACAAAAAGTATTCCAAATATCCCAAATTTGTGGAAAACTTATCATATTTATCAAAATATTAACTTTTTAGTTTTTCTAATTTTTTCAATAATTCACCTGACTTAGACTTTAAACTACCTTCAATTTCTTTAAAATGTTTTTTTAAATTATCAACATCCTTTTTATTCAATTTTGCTATTAATTCATCAAACGTTACAATAGCTTCATCAATAATCTTTTCTGCTTTAGCGGAAACTTTTTCTTCAGCTCCTTTTTGAAATACATAACACTCTTCAATTACATCAGATAATACTCTATTGATATCTTTTTTAAAATTCTTTACACTTGCCATAATTCTTATTTTTACATTATTTATTTGCAAATTTACATTAAACAAAAAAACTTTCTATTTATGAATATGCATTTGCAAAGGTAATTTTTTTTTAGTTTATATTTTCATCACAAAAAATGTATTTTAAATTCATTATTAAACATACTATGATGAAATATAAATTTCCAGTAATTCAGAATAACTATTGGGGTTTAATTCAATTTTTTTAATTTTTGCCGGTACTAATATTGCATCACCATAATGTAAACTCTCTGAGAAATTTTCCCCATTCAACTGTACCCCTTTTCCACCAACACACATATAGATCACAAAAGAATCTTTGTTAGAATTATCAATATTCAAACTGTTCTTTAGAGAAATAAAATTAGTTGTAAAATACTCACAATCAACAGTATTTGTAATTTTATTTGATTTTTTAGTATAAGATGTTTTGTAACTATCTTCAATTGAAAAATCAATGGCATCTAACGCCTCTTCTGTATGCAATTCTCTGTAATTTCCTTCATCATCTTTTCTGTCCCAGTCATAAATTCGATAGGTGACATCACTTGTTTGCTGGATTTCAGCTAAGAGGACTCCCGCTCCAATGGCATGAACTCTACCGGTAGGTATAAAATACATATCCCCTTCTTTAACCTCATCCGAATTCAAAATATTTTTAAGTGTTTTATTTTGCAGATGCAACAAATATTCTTCTTTGCTCACATTTTGATTGAAACCAACAATTAAATTACCTCCTTTATCTGCCTGCATTACATACCACATTTCGGTTTTCCCAAACGAATTATGCCTCTTTTTTGCAAGCTCATCATTTGGATGCAGCTGAATACTTAAAGGCTCTTTGGCATCAATATATTTGATCAATAAAGGAAACTGATTTCCAAATTTTTGATAAATCTTTTCACCAACCAGATCTCCTTTATAAGTAGCTATCAACTCTTTTAAGGTTTTCCCTTTTAAAGCCCCATTAGAAACCATCGAAATATCTCCTCTAACGTCTGATATTTCCCAGCTCTCACCAATATTTTTTTTAACAGATCTTTTATGAAGTAATTTAGAAAGTTTTTCTCCTCCCCAAATCTTTTCTTTTAAAATAGGTTCAAACTTAATAGGATAATTTAATTGCATCAGTTCATTTTTTTTATGATGGATATAGATTCACTGATATGTTTTTTAGCATCGGTCATATTATTAAAAATATGCACAAGAATTCCTTCCTTATCCACAATATAGGTTACCCTTCCGGGAACCATCCCCAAAAAACTTTTAGGTACACCAAATAGTTTCTGCACTTTTTTATCAACATCCGCCAATAGCGTGAAAGGTAAATTATATTTCTCGGCAAATTTTTTATGCGACGCCACATCATCTGAACTAATTCCAATAACTTTTACATTCATATCTGTAAAAACTTCGTACTCATCACGAAAAGAGCAAGCCTCCGTAGTGCAACCTGGCGTATCATCTTTAGGATAAAAATAAATGACCAAAATATGTTTGCCACGAAAATCCGCAATATTAAAATTTGTATCATGCTGATCCTTCAATACAAAATCAGGAATTCTGTCTCCTATTTTCAATTTGCTTGTCTGACTCATTACTTTATGGTATGTAAAAATGGTTAAAACAGCGATTAATAGTATGAAAAGCACTTTTCTCATGATACAAATATCAACAATTTATATTAAAAGGTAAAATTTGTTTAGCTTTGATCATTCAAATAATTTAAGATGAAAAACTTTATAAACAATATACCGAAAGCAGAATTACATTTACATATTGAAGGGACTTTTGAACCTGCATTAATGTTTGAAATAGCAAAACGTAACAAGATTGATATACCGTATAAAACAGTAGAAGAAATTGAAAAAGCCTATAAATTTGACTGTTTACAGGATTTTTTAGATATTTATTACCAGGGAGCCAGTGTACTGATCCATGAGAAGGATTTTTATGACCTTACTTACAGTTACCTGGAAAAATGTGCAGATCAGCATGTTATGCATACTGAAATTATGTTCGATCCTCAAACCCATACCGAAAGAGGTATTTCTTTTAAAACGGTTATTACCGGAATTTCAAAAGCTTGTGAAGATGCAAAAAACAATTTAAACATATCTTCTTATTTGATTATGAGTTTTTTAAGACACTTATCCGAAGAAGAAGCATTTAAAACTTTGAAAGAATCTCTTCCTTTTAAAGAAAAAATCAAAGCTGTTGGTCTTGATTCTTCCGAAAAAGGGAATCCTCCTTCTAAATTTGAAAAGGTGTATAAAGCAGCAATCGAAGAAGGGTATGTTCCTTTGGCACATGCCGGTGAAGAATGTCCTCCTGCCTATATATGGGAAGCTTTAGATCTTTTAAAGATTAAAAGAATTGATCATGGTAACAATTGCTTATCAGACGATAAATTAGTTAAAGAGATCATCAAACGAGATATTGCTTTAACCGTTTGTCCTCTTTCCAATACAGCTCTACAGGTGGTGAAAGATTTAAAAGATCACCCGTTAAAAAAGATGATGAAACTCGGATTAAAAGTAACTATCAATTCAGATGATCCGGCATATTTTGGCGGACAGGTAAATCAAAATTATACAGAAATTCAAAAAGCACTGAACCTTAGCAAAGAAGATCTGGTAACATTGGTGAAAAATTCTTTTAACTATTCTTTATTAACTGTTAAAAGAAAGGCAGAATACATAAAATTAATAGATGAATTTTTAGATAACAACAATTAATTATCCAATTATTTTTTAATTATTGATTAATGCCGTTTTTGTAACTATTGTTAAGCTTAGACTTCTTTTTATTTGTACTTTTGAATAGAATTAATCTCAAAACAATTATTATGAAACGCAATTTTTTATTAGTAGCAGCTATTTTATTTGCAAATTTTTCTTTTGCACAATTCTATATTTCAGGAAGTGCAGGATATGGTATAAGCTCAGCAGGAATTGTTACGGGCACCTCATTAAATGAAGCACAAACAAAAGAAACGAACCATTATGGCAGTTATGGTGAAGGTATTAACTTTCAATTAAAAGGAGGTTATTTTTTTAATGAAACTTTTGGTGTAGAATTAGGTATTGGTTATTTGAATGGTTCAGATCAAGATATCTCTAGCTATGTTGCTGATGGAGGTACTATTAAAGAATATACAGAAGGAACAGCTCATGCAAGAGCTTATGGCTTAACTGCTGCATTGGTCTATAATTTTCCTAAAAACTTTTACGGAAGAATAGGAATGGTAACTAAATTAGGCGGAAAGACTGAAGCTGAGTTTACTAAAACAACTCCTACTCCTTTTGGACCAATTGTTGCCGAAGGTGTAAACGACTACCATGGTAGAATTCCATTAGGGTTTACTGCTGCTTTTGGTTATAAATATCAGTTATCTGATAACTGGAACATCTTTGCTGAATTGGAGTATTTAGGTATCAATGTAACCAGGGACACTTCTGAATTCTCCGAGTTAACTATTGATTATCCTGCTATTCCTCAAGGTTCGCTTGGTGGTGGTGCTCCAGCTGCTACAATTCCTGGAGATACATGGAATTTAGGTAATGCTCCAGTTAACCATCCTGTATTTGGTACTATTTGGGCTCCATCAGAAATCACTTATGAAGATTCTTTACCTGTTCCTAATACAGATCCAAGTAAAGCATTAACCTCAGTTGCCCCTTATTCATCTTTTGGGCTTAATATAGGTATCACATATACCTTTGGAGGTAATTCTTCTTCAAAATAAACAAACCACAAATTTAACAATAAAAAAATACTCCTGATTAAGGAGTATTTTTTTTGTATTAAACAAAAGGTATTTTATGGAATTTAAGCTTCTTCAGTTTTATTTCTCATATGACTTCTAATCTCAGAAGATATTTCCTCAATAGGTTTATTTGTTACATTAACAACCGTCCAGTCAGAAAATAATCTAAAAATTCTATTGGCATAGTTTAATTCTTTTTGTACATAATTAGGGTTAGCATAATCTCCTGTCATACCTCCAAGGTGCTTATCTCTTGCCTTTCTTAATTTTGCCAGTCTGGCTGGAAAGGTTGTCAGGCAAAAAACCCGCTCTGGCGGTAGTCTATAAATAATATCAGGAATAGGTATTCCTAAAACAATGGGGACATTGGCAACCTTCCATCCTTTGTATGACATATAAACACTTAGGGGTGTTTTAAACGTTCTGGAAACACCTAACAATACGATTTCGGCATTGTCCAGCTCATCTACATGCTGCCCGTCATCATGTCTTAGCGCGAATTCAATTGCTTCAATTCGTTGAAAATAAGCCTTGCTGATTTTATGGTAAATACCTGGTTTTTCTATTGGAATATCCTCAAAATGATGAGATAACTGTGCAAGTAAAGGCCCCATTAAATCGATAGTTCGTAAATTGTGGAGACGCCCCTGTTTTAAAATAAAATGCCTCAGATCTCTGGAAACCAGGGTGTGAATAATAAGAGCATTCAATTTACCTGCATCGTAAATCACATCTAAAACTTGTTGCTTACTTCTCACATTTTGACGTAAATGTGATTCAATTTCAACAAATTCAAACTGAACCAGTGCTGACTTTAAAGATTGTTTTGCGGTACTTCCTGTTCCATCGGAAATAATAAAAACATGCTGAGGCATAAACATAATTTTAAATTACACGAAAAATGCAATACAGATAAAACTATTTATCACCCCTATAAGTTACAAAATTTCTTGGAGTTTCATATAATGTGATGGTTAATTCAAGTCTTGATTCAATTTTTTTACGAAGTTTATTCCAGATAATAACTGAAATATTTTCAGCTGTAGGATTTAATTTCTTAAAATCCTCTACTTCCTCATTTAGATTTTTATGATCAAAAATATCTTCAATCTCTGATTTGATCAGTTTTTTAAGAATTTTCATATCCATTACAAAACCTGTTTCCGGATGTATCTCTCCGGTAACAGATACGATCAATTCATAATTGTGACCGTGATAATTAGGATTAGCACACTTACCAAATACTTCAGTATTTCTCGCATCACTCCATTCGCAGTTATACAAACGATGTGCCGCATTAAAATGTGCTTTTCTGTTAACGGTAACTTTCATAAATTCAACTATGCTAAATTGTATTGAAGATGATTAAATCTATTCATAATAATTAAAATCTAATTTTTCTTCAATGAAACGTCGGTAAATATAACAGATTTATTTTGAAAATATTATTTAAAATATATGCTTCTTTTTAGCTCTTTTATATATAGTCTTTAAAGACTAGGTTATTTTTGTTGCTCCATTGCCAACATAAATTCTCTTTCGGATTAGAATCATCTTACTTTTAAACCAAACCCTAAGAATTTTTAATGGAACTATAAAGCCGTTTTTTTACTTTTCATTTGTTTTACAAATGCCTCAGCATATTCAAATCCTCCTTCCATTCCTCTAAAAACTTCCATCTTACCGTGAAGAAGATCATTAAAATAGTCTTCCTTGACATGTTGACTTGCATGCTGGTAACATCCTTTATGCTTGATATCAATCACACCTGTAATATCTACATAATCTGTAGGGTTAAAATTTTGAGTTTGTACACCTGTCATTACCTCAAAATAATACAATGCAAATGAACTACCAGAATTAAGCCATGTATCATAAACAAGTAATGAACAAATTCTATGATCCCGATGGGAGTCAATAGGCCAGTGCGTTATTACTATATCAGGATCCTCTTTCTCAATTACACCTCTCATTTCATCATATCGATCTGCGTCCAATATCGTATTACCATCAATCTGGTTCATAAAAACTGGTCGAACTCCAAATATCTTACAGGCTTTTTTTGCTTCATCTGTTCTTATAACAGCAGCTTCATCATGCGTTTTCCCTGGAATTCCAGATTCTCCTCTTGTAAGATAAACGGATACTACTTCATGACCATTTTTTACATATGTAGAAATTATACCACCACAACCCGTTTCAGGATCATCCGGGTGTGCTCCTACAACCAATAATTTCAAAGGCTTAATCTTACTTTTTTCAAAAGATTGTGCCGGTACAGAAACAGCAACCAAACCAGCAGCAATAGTAGCAGACATTTTTATCGATTTACGACGCGATATTTTATTCATATTTCAAAGTTTTGGAGTAAAGGTAAAACATTAAATCATCTCACCTCAAATTTATATTTACCGCTGTCTACCTTAAATATTTTATATCCATCCTTTTCACCTGCAGCAATTATAAAATTTGAGTTTATCACATTTTTATTGCTTTCAAAAACATTTTGGTTATTCTTTACAGGAACATAAACAGTTGCATAACATCCGACAGGAACAATTACTTCCATAGAAAAAATATTATTTTTATTCTCCCATGCAATTCCTGCCTTACCATAAGAAGTATTGTTATGATACTTAACAAAAGAAAGATCTTTAACAGGTTGTGGGTGGAAAATGATATGCCGGTACGCAGGCTCCTTGTAATCAGCATGCATTCCGGCCAGTTTACGATAGTACCAAACGAGTCCACCACCAAACATTGGGTGATTATGAGAACCTCCCGTACCCCACTCTTCCCATGTTGTTGTACCACCAAGAGCTAACCATCGTCCATAACCGGGTTCCTCTTTTTTATTCATTGCTTCGTAAGCCAAATCATGTAAACCATTGTCAGATAAAACTTCGAAGAAAAACTGCGTACCAAAAATACCTGTATCCAAATGGCCATTGTTTGCTTTGATATTCTCTTTTAAAGCGTTTATAACCTTATTATACTGATTTTTCGGAACACCCATTTTCAGTGCAAAAATATTGCTTCCAGCAACTCCATAGCTTTCTTTTTGATTATCATAAAAACGTTTATAAAATGCCTTTTTTGTAGCATTTGCTAAGTCGCTATATTTTTTTGACTCCTCTAATTCCCCTAAAACCTTAGCTGTTTTTGCAGTAAAATCTGCACATCGCCAAAAATAGAAAGTATGTACCAAATCATCAGCAGGCAATTTACCTGGAGCAACCCAGTCTCCCAGGTTAAACCACTTTAATATTTTACCATCTACTCCTCTTCGTTTAGAGAACATGATACCATCCTTATCCACCCAGCTTTGCATATATCTAACGTAGTCTTTCATCGCAGGATATGAATCTTCTAAAATATCTACAGCTCCGAATTGCCGGTAAAATTCCCACGGTATGATACAAACTGCTGCTCCCCAAGCAACGCCACCCCCACTGCCCGGTTGCCATGGTGCTGCATTTGGAACATATCCTGTTTCTTTGTTTTGCGCTCCAATAATGTCGTGTATCCATTTATGATAAAAACTCTTCACGTTAAAATTATGCATCACCGTAACACATGAAACCTGAGCATCACCCGTGTATGCCGAACGTTCACGATGCGGACAATCACTTGCAATACCTCCATGCATATTATCAGTCTGACTTCGTTTCCATATTTTATTTATTTCATTAAAAAGTGGGTTGGAAGTTTCAAAAATTGCTGATTCTTCTACAAAAGTATTTACAACTTCGGCTGTAATCTGCTCTGGACGTAAGACTCCCCTCCAGTTCACAATTTCAACCTCCCTAAAAACAAACCAGTTAAAACGAGCAGCATAATTTTCCTTACCTTTTCCTCTAAAAATATAGGAGTTATCTCCTGAAAAATTATTACTCAAATACTTGATTTCAATTTTATGACCTGCCGGTGCTTTCATATTGTTCAATTTAACCCATCCGGAAACTTCAACACCAAAATCAACTTTATAATTTCCGTTATACATTTTTTCAATTCTGATGGGTTTTAAGCGTTCAACTACCTTATCCGAATGAGCTGTTTGTGCAACGAGTTTACCTTCAGGTGCTTTTCTGACCACAGCATTTTTCCATGCCGAATCATCAAAACCAGCTGTGTCCCAACCATCCTGTTCTAATCGTGCATCATAATGTTCCCCATAATAAACCATATCCATTAAAATGGGACTTTTACTAACTTTCCAGCTTTTGTCACTTGTAATCACATCTTCCGATCCATCGGTATAAGTTACATGCAATTGTGCGATAAATCGAGGTGATCCGTAACCAGAAGTCCATGGTGATGAAGGATTATAAAAACCGTTACCAATGATACTTCCAATGGCATTAACACCATCTTTAAGCATTTCTTTTACATTGTAAGCCAGGTACATGACCCTGTACTCCTTGAAATTATCATCAAGCTGAATGAACCGTTGTGGTAATTCAGGTCGTTTTGAATAATTGGTTTGATTTGGAACCAAAACATCATCACCAACTTTATTTCCGTTTAAGAAAAGTTCAAAATATCCGAGACCGGTAACATAAACAACTGCATCTTCAATTTCCTTTTTAACATTAAATTCCTTTCTAAACATGGGAGCAGGAGGTGGAAGTTGCTCAGGAATATATGCTCTACGATTAGAAGGAACAGGTAGTGTCTCCTCTCCTTGCCATGGAGCGCCAATCCATTTGGCTTTCCAGTCTGCAGCATTTAACAAACCCATATGCCAGAATGCGGGTGCACTCCAGTCTGAAACTTTTCCATCTTTATCCCACACCCTAACCTGCCACCAGCAATCTTGTCGGGATCGTAATTCTTTACCTTTATATTTCACCCTTATAGATTGATTTCCTTTGACCTTTTTACTATCCCATAGATTCGGATTATTCAATTGCTTTTTTGAACTGGCAACACGAACCTGCCATGCAGTCTGTGTTTGTCTCCTTTCGTTATTTTCCGCTAAATTTATCCATGCTAAACGTGGCTAAGGCGCATCAACAACTGAAGGATTATCCATATATTCACAGGTTAATTGTGTGGGTTTAATCTGGGCTACAGAATAGTTATAAAAAGTGATCAGAAAAACTGACAGGAATAAAACTTGTTTCATAATAATTGAACTTTCACGTTGAGAGATTAATCTCTTAAACCATAAAAATACAATAAAACGAAGGGATTTCATTACTGATGTTCTCTTAAAATAATCTCTTAAAAATATTTATGCTAAAAGCCTGTCAGGGCTTTTAGAAAATCATGTAAAATCTATTCAATTCAATGACTATTAAAACATAGTAATCTTTCATTTTTAACTATCTTTGCGCACCTAATTTTTAAGAATGGATTTTTTACAGGAAATTGAACGACGACGAACTTTTGGTATCATTTCACACCCAGATGCAGGTAAAACAACTTTAACTGAAAAGCTATTGCTTTATGGAGGTGCAATTCAGGAAGCCGGTGCTGTAAAAAGTAACAAGATCAAAAAAGGTGCAACCTCTGATTTTATGGAAATTGAACGGCAGCGTGGTATTTCTGTGGCTACATCTGTTTTGGCATTTATTTACAAAGACAAGAAAATCAATATTTTAGATACTCCAGGACATAAAGATTTTGCCGAAGATACCTTTAGAACCCTAACTGCCGTTGATAGTGTTATTGTAGTGATTGATGTAGCTAAAGGAGTGGAAACGCAAACGGAAAAACTGGTAGAAGTTTGCAGAATGCGTAAAATTCCTATCATTGTTTTCATCAATAAATTGGACCGTGAAGGAAAAGATGCATTTGATCTGTTAGATGAAGTTGAACAAAAATTAGGATTAAAAGTGGTGCCTTTGAGTTTTCCTATTGGAATGGGTTATGACTTTAAAGGGATTTATGATATTTGGGATAAAAAATTGAATTTATTTTCGGGAGATGTAAAACAAACCGTTTCAGATGGCATTGAATTTACAGATGTTAATAATCCGGAATTGGATAAAATCATTGGAGAAGTACATGCCAGTACCTTACGGGAAGAATTAGAACTGGTTGAAGAAGTTTATCCGAAATTTGATAAAGAAGAGTATTTAAATGGTGATTTGCAACCGGTATTTTTCGGATCGGCACTGAATAATTTTGGAGTACAAGAGTTACTAGATTGTTTTATTGACATCGCTCCTTCTCCACAACCAAAAATGGCAGATATAAGATTAGTAGATTCCAAAGAAGATAAATTTACTGGATTTGTTTTTAAAATCCATGCCAATATGGATCCGAAACATCGTGATCGTTTGGCATTTGTAAAAGTTGTTTCTGGAATTTTCAAACGAAACACCAACTATCTGCATGTAAAACTCAACAAAAAAATGAAGTTTTCAAGTCCGAATGCTTTTTTTGCAGAGAAAAAGGAAATTGTAGAAGAATCTTTTCCGGGAGACATTGTTGGATTACATGATACCGGAACCTTTAAAATTGGAGATACTTTAACCGAAGGAGAGAAACTCGAATTCAAAGGTATCCCAAGTTTCTCACCGGAACATTTCCGTTACGTAAATAATGCCGACCCAATGAAAGCCAAACAACTCGCCAAAGGTTTAGATCAGTTGATGGATGAAGGTGTGGCACAGTTATTTACACTCGATTTGAACGGCAGAAAAGTTATTGGAACCGTAGGAGCTTTACAATTCGAGGTAATTCAATACCGATTAGAACATGAATATGGAGCAAAATGTACCTATGAAAATTTAAATGTTCACAAAGCCTGCTGGGTAGAACCTGAAGATGAAAACAGCAATGAATTCAAAGAATTCAAACGAGTTAAACAACGTTATCTGGCAAAAGATAAAAAAGGACAATTAGTATTTTTAGCAGATTCTGCCTTTACAGTACAAATGACACAGGATAAATATCCAACAGTGAAATTGCATTTTGTAAGTGAGTATAAATAAGACGTGACCTTGAAGCATGCGAAGCTCCTACAGGAGTCGATCACAAATAACAACTCCATGAACAAAAAATTCGATATCATCATTCTTACGGATGCACGTTATGTTGACCCAAA
>VAPK010129100.1_pt1 | contig 54127 bp, 51 predicted proteins | sample 3395031 | NCBI WGS metagenome assembly VAPK01 (sample SAMN08290443, study PRJNA428436) | hydrothermal vent metagenome | isolation source: Deep-sea hydrothermal vent chimney 1 | place: Pacific Ocean: Juan De Fuca Ridge
AAAATTTATGCCACCCGCGAAGAAGCTAAGCGAGAGATATTTAATTTTATTGAAATGTTTTACAATCCGATCAAACGGCATAGTCATACCGGTGGCGTGTCGCCCGTGAAGTTTGAAGAAGACTATTTTTTGAGGTTAGAAAGTGTCTAGTAAAAGCTGGGAAGTCCAGCTTTCATCTTCTATACCCCATTCACATCCGTGCTTATGTATTATTATTTTAAGTATTAATTTTAACTCTAAATTCTTCAACTATTTCAGGTGTTATATGTTTTGGATTACTAATATGAATTGCTTGAGCAACTTCCATAGCTGCGTCTTTACCTAGCAGTTCTTTTTCCACTAATTCAATCATTAATTGAAGGCCCCACTTCACCGCTACATCTTCTTTTCCACATGCTCTATGTAATGGCTTATCATTTGAAACACATGTCCATTCATTCTCTTTGGCTAACAATAGACAAACATGATCTTGAAATGACAAAGCTCCTCTCTGCTCACCTGCGGCTGATAATATTTCTACTGGCTCTTCTAAAACAACCAGACCTAAACTCTCACAATCGTCTTCACTTAATTGTTCAACTTCATCCAATACCACACTAGGTACATGTATTGGACCAATGTGATTAGTAACTAACGTTAGCACACTCAGATCACTATTGGCGTAATCAATCAGAACATTGGCATCAACAATTAGTAACACGAAAACTTCCTATGCCACCCAAGATGCAGATAATTCTCTCATCTGATTAAGTGGCATTTGCAGTATTTCTGATGCACGAGACAAGGTGATAATATCTTCCTCAACAGCTTTTCTAACCAAGCGAGACAAACGGTCTTCCTGGAAGTCATGTGGTTTCATACCTTCTGGCTCAATACCTATAGGCCTGACCCCAAGGGGATCTTGATAGATTTCTTTATCAATGCCAAAAGGCTCATCATGCTTAAGTAATGAACGACCATTTTTACGACTTTTATATTCCATGTTAAAACGCTGCCAAACTAGAAAACGTTTATTATCAGGGAACATTTGTGCAACGCGAAACAAAACAGTTCTCCAACTTACACGGAAAACTCTTTTCACTTTTAAAACGCGATCAAGCAAAGGCAAACCAGAAGTATCTTCCCATTCTTTAAGGAAAACTTTTTCAGGCATAAGAAAGTGAGAAGCAAACTCATCAGCTTCTACTTCTTGCTCTTTATCTTCTTGCTCTTCACCAACATCATAAGCACCAAGATGAAGTAACAAATGACCTAGCTCATGAGCAGCACTAAATATCCAGGTTTCTACTGGTAAGCGATCCCAAGTATTAACAATAACCGCAGGACCACCATCTTCTTCACTAACTGAAAGCCCCATGAAAGCATCATTGGCAACAGATATGGAATACACCTTCACGCCCATAGATTCCAATAAACCACAGATATCATGAACAGGCTCACGATCAGTTAATTCAACATATTCTCTAACTAAAGCCGCTACAGCTGCGATTCCACTCTTCCTTACGTGTTTTATTTCTTCCCTCACAGGTTTTAAGTCATGCTTTGATTTTTCGCCAGTAAGAGTTTCTAGATCGGCAAAATTGCCTAACCATTGGGTAACATCAGCTAACACTTGATCTCGGCTTTTAAGACGTTTGAGTGAACGGAAACGTACCCGAGCCAAAGTTCGAACTGGAGTAAAAAGATCTTTAAGTGGGATCCCGAGCGCCGAAGCCAAAGATTTTAAAGTATTGGTACGAGGCTCGGCTCTACCCTTTTCCAGATTTCGGTAAGCAGCACGTGAGATGCCAGAAATCTCTGCAAGGTGTTCCTGACTTAAGCCTCGATCCTTACGGATTCGGAGTAGATTTGAAGAAATAGTTTGATTGCTCATAATGTAGACTCCCTCTATACAAACCATTATAGCATGTTTTGTTTAAATGGTTAGTTTTGATTATACCTGCTATATATTCAGCTATTTTCTTCCTTGCCTAGACTATTTAACTGTTCTACCTTTGTAGAGAACCTTTAGAGTATTTTTCAATATCATATCCTTCGTTAATCGCATCATGTCGTGCTGCGAGGGATAAAATATCTTCAATGACAGAGCCTGTACGCTTAAACCGTTCAAGTAAATCTAAAATAGCTTGGGTAGGTAGAGTTCTCTCTGCTGTTGCGAAATCTAAATCTTCACTTAAGCGATGATTTAAATATATGGATAGGGCGGTTCCACCAACAAGCATGAATTGCTCAAGCAAAGACTCTCCTGAAAGCCGTATAGCGAGTGCTTCGGTCTCTGTTTTCATTTGTGTAACGTGGTCATCTTTCTCAATATACCCTGTGTTATTGGTACTACGGATTCAGCGACTTCTTTACGTTCTTTAAGTTGTTTCCATATTGAGAGGATTAAACTAAAACCAAAGTGCTGTTTGAGTATTCTGATATCGTTCTCAGTTGGATCGGCTAGAACACGTGCGATGATTCGATTCACAGGAAGTGTTTTTCCTGATGACCAAAAGCGCCCCCTAGAAAGACTTAGCGAATGCGGAGACACCTCTGTTTTATCAGATTTTGAACGTACGACAACTTCTAGCCCCATGCTATCAAGTAATTCCATGACCTTGCCTATCTGCGCGGATTCCTTGCCGTGTTCGACTTCACCGATAAAACGTGTCGCCAACTTTGTAAGTTTGTGGAGATCAGTTTGACGCAAACCCAGTTCAGCACGGGTTTTCTCTGCGATCTGGCCAAGTTCAGTAGGGTTGCGAGCAATCATATCCATCGTCTCTCTCCATTAGGTTGTCTACGTATAAGTGTAGCACATTCTGCCCGCTCGGGAAGATATCTGTTAATTTTAGCGTTCTTGGGTGATAGAAGATTAATGATGAATTTCAGAGTAACAGGCTGCTCTATTCTTATTCTTCCATGATAATAACTTTAGATAAATCGTCGGACAGACTGCCGCTTGTATTCTGGATTTTCAGTAGGTTTTATATCTGAGAGCGGACTAATTTTCGTTTCTAATTTAATATTACTTTGGTCAAGTTTTCTGAGCTTTTGTCCGGTATGGGAGACCCGATGAAGATATCGGTTTTTTATTAAATTTATTTAGTAAATTACTATGTTCAATAATGCAAAACGTTGTCTCTGGTTTGCCACAGATTTACCACAAAATACGAAGCAACGAACAATTACCAATCCATCTTATAACTCAGGGAATCCTGTAATCCTCCCGAAAAATAAAAGTCGGTTATTAATGGGGGAATTACAATAAAACTCTCTTTATTCTAATTTTGTTCATTAAATATTTAGCATTCTTCGGCACTAAGAGAAAGGTGATATTGCTATTTCTTAAATACCATACAACTACGCCCCTTCCTCGACTATTTTGCTCATACTCCATTTTAATATTTCTTAAACCAGCTCTAACCATTTATCTGCGAGTTCATATTTGCGCGATTTGTTGGCATCGCCGTGCTGGATGATAAATTCACTACCGACCCACTTTTTACACAAATTAAGCGCGGTTCGTGGGTGGATATTTAATAGCTCTGCAATCTCACGGGTGGTGATATATTTGCTTTTAGTAAACAAGCTCAAGACTTGTTTCTGTCTGTGGTCTAGTTCACGTAACAGTGAGCTGTAATCGGTTTTTTCACCTTTTGCCGCTTCACTTGCTTTTAAACGAACATTAGCAAACGCATCCGCCATGCCTTCGCAGAAATAAACAACCCAAGCGGTTATGTCTGCCTGTTCACGGCCAAAATAATAATTGTGAGATTCTCCAACGGTAAGGGCGTTGTAGTAAGCCTGTAAATTTGTTGCATAATATTCTTCAAGCGAATAAATGCCCTTTAGCCCATAGCCGGATTTATGTAGCACCAAATTTGTGAGTAATCGAGCCGTCCGCCCATTGCCATCGTAATATGGGTGAATTGTGGCAAATTGATAATGAGCAATGGCGGCAATGATGGGCACAGGAAGCTCTGCCTTGCTGACTTCTTCGTTTACCCAGCTGATTAAATCAAGCATAAGCGCTGATACATCTTTGGCTTCTGGTGGCATATAAACGATAGAACCACTCGCGCTGTCTTTAATCACATTTTGACCATCTCGATACGGTGAAGGTTGCTTTTTGCCCTCCATCACCAAGCCATGCAAGGTTTGAATATCGCGCTCATCAATTTGCTGAGTTTTGGCTTTTATGAGTTCATCGAGAAAATCTAAAGCTTGATAATAGTTTTTAACTTCTCTTTCATCGCGCTCTCGATTGGGAAATGTCCCTCCATGAAGCACATCTTCTACCTGCTCTTGTGTCAGGCGATTGCCTTCAATTTGCGTAGAATAATGCGTGGATATGAGACGTGCGGATTCGCGTAACGAAGTTAGTACCGGCACTGTTATCGGCAAACTAGAAACAGCCTGACGAGAAGCCTCAACATCCATCAAACATTTTGTGAGGATTGCTGTTATCTGAAAATTAGGCGTAAACACCATTCAATATGCCTTATGTTTATGACGTTAATTATTCTAGCAAGATTCGAATAAACTTCCAATAAAAGTCTAATAATCTTCGCATCCAATATAGTATCCAAGGGGCTATGAAATGCCCTTTTGGTTGATGGGAAGTCCATGAAGGGAGAGCTAATATCTCTCTTTTGGTCAATGGGGTTTGGGGTAGTGCGAAGGCTCCCCAATGGTGATTAAACGGTCAAACGTTTACTGGTGCAGAAATGGCTCGATGCCTAATCTGCACCACATAAGTTCTTGCCTGAGAATGATTGCATAGCAAGTATAATCGGGCTTACCTACGTTTGATCAAACGTTACCTATAAACAACTATACATCAATCTTTTCTGACAGTAACAATGGCGGTATATCCATTATCAGACGCATGAAATTTTAATATTTTTCAACACGTTACATCAATTATTAGGTTCCCGCCGCCTCTACCAAATTCAGCACATATATTTTGACTCTGCGTTTATGCATATAAAATTCGTGTCTGTTCTAATTTTAGTTTTATTTCACTTCTTAATTGTTCAGGTTTTAGCACTTCAACATCTGGACCAAATTTGAGGATGTCCTGTATCAGTTCCCTGGGATCACGATATGGGATTTCGAGTTCATAACATCCATCTATGTCAAATTGCCCTTTTTGATCCGGGTGCCACTGCTCTTCAGCTACCCACTTAGTTACTTTTTCATTAAATTTCAGAATAGCCCTTTTAGTGGGTGTGCCACTAAAAATACCATACGATGTTTTATAGTGTTCATTTAGCGTGACTTCATCAACGTGTATTGCTTTTAGATTAATTAATCGGCTGGTTTCAATACGGTCAATCGCAAAGGTACGCAACTGTTCTCGCAGATGACACCACCCATCAATATACCAGTTATCTCGATAGTGGACTAAACGTTGCGGAGACAGAACACGTTCGGTGCTGTTATTCCGATCTCGTCCACCGTATTTTATATTGAGTTGTTTGCGCATCAGTAGAGCTGTCGCAACAATGCTAAAATGTTTTGGGTTTGGCTTTCTTGCTGCCATTTTTAAAATACAAATCCGTTTGTCTAAATCACCCTTTTTCATAGACTTGGACTCAAGCAGAGATTCAAGTTTTTCTTTAATTGGTGCTATATGGGATTCAAGTAACCCCGGACCAACTTCAGACAATAATTGATAAGATGCAAATAAACCGTATAACTCGGATGCATTAAACCATAAACCCGGTAACTCAAAATGGGGATTGAGCGATTCATCATATGAATAGCTTTTCGTTTTGCTGTCAAATGTAATAGGCGCATTTAAGTGAAGACGCATATCCCTTATTAACTGCTCAACGGTTGCCGCAGAACAATCCAGTTCCTGAATAATAGTTTGCTTCGTAATAACTGAATTCGATTTAGCGATTAGCACATGTAAAGCATAAATCTGATCAAAATTTTCCATTAAATTCCAATACCCATTATTGCCAAAGGATAAAATTCACATTAGCATATTTTTATATCGGAACCATCCCCAAATTTTAGGGTTACTATTCTATTTATACTAGGAATTTATACTTGGACGCTTTTCATGATCAGGACCGATTTAGGTTCTGTGATACAAACTTCTCGACACATTGCACAGCCTGTGCATTTTTCATGATTAATGGAGGGGCGTTCCATCTGCCATTCAAGCGCCCCCTCTACAGTACATGCAGAGGCACAAACGCCACATTCGGGGCCTTGATAAGGCAAGCAACTTTCGCTATCAATCGTTACTTTAGCAAGCTTGGGTTGGGGGGTAAATTCAGTTAGTTCAACTTCAGAACCCGTCTTATCGTTAACATCATCATTAACAGGTATTTTTAATGCCTTTGTTTCACATGCTTCAACGCATGGCCAGTCTTCACAAAGCCGACAACCTTTATTCAACAGATCCAGTGCCGGAGTATTCATAACATCAGCACCATTTTTAGCCGTAAGCGGGAAAATAATATCGTGGGGACATGCTTTTATGCAGGCATCACAGCGTGTGCAGGCCAATAAAAATTCTAATTCGGCAATGGCAAAAGGGGGACGTATCCAACGTGATGCACGTTCAAGTACTTTCGTATCAACATGTTGTACCGCTTTTTTTGCTACCTGACCTAGTCCACGTCTAAAAAAATTTCGTCGATCCATTTCATCTGCCATCTTATTTAACCATTACCATTCACCATCGACCATATCTTTGTGGCAATCACTGCATGGACGTTTATTTTTCTTAAAGCCTGCATGAATTTTACCATTTTTATCGAAATCTCTTGCTATCTTATGCGAAATACCCATATGACAATCAATACAAGTCATATTATTTTCAAGGGCACGTTTATGTTTCTCCTGTGAACTTCGCCTTTGTTTTTTAAGATTCATATAATTAAAGTTATGACAATTTCTACATTCACGTGAATCTGTACTTTTCATTGTTGCCCAAACATGTTTGGCAAGTTCTAATCGCTTAGTCTCAAATTTTTCTTTGGTATTAATACTCCCAATAATCTTGTGATATAGCTCGTTGGTTGCTGCAATTTTGCGCGCCACTTTATGTATCCAGTCTTTTGGTACATGACAATCAGGACACGTTGCACGTACGCCTGTTCGATTCGAATAATGAATTGTCTTTTTATATTCCTGATAAACATTATTTCGCATTTCATGGCATGAAATACAAAATGTTTCCGTGTTGGTTAAAGCCATACTAGTGTTAAATGCACCCCAGAATAATATACCTAGAATAAAAACACTAAAGAAAACACCAATGGGGCAGCGAGCACTAAGACTGCAATAACTTTGTAAATATTTTTTAAATTTAGTTAACATTTTTACACCTTACATGCGCATAATCATTGGCTGCATTAGCAACCACAAACTAACCACACTAATTAAAGAAATAAATACCAGTATCGGTATAAAAGCCCAAGGTGATGCCGAGTTACCTGAACTATCAAGTTGTGGCAATCGGTTACGTAATATTTTAAGTGCCATCCAGAAACCGAATAAAATGAATGCTGCCTGCAATGCAAATACTATATTATTATCAATTAACGGATACATATGACGCATATGAACCTCATGCATAGATAATGGCTGAGTATTTGTACCAAATGGGTTTAAAACAACAGACCAAAAACCCTGACTCTCACGAACTAAATGGCTTAAGTTGTGCGCAATGTGGTAAGCAAAAGCCAACGGTAAAACACTCAGCGCCATTGTAGAAAAAACACGTCGCCAACTTTCCTGCTTCCCAATAATGAGTCGTAACCATGCAACACATGCGCTATACAATAATATAGGTATTAACGTAGCAACTACCATGCCAATACTAAAGCTTGTTAAAATACGACCTGAATCACCTATAATGTAAGCTAACTGCCGTACCCAATCTTCCCAATACGGCATCATGGTAAAGCCATGAAAGAGTGTTAACGATAACAAACCCAAAATAAACCAAGATTCATCCCAATGAGGGCGCGATGAAAAACTGATCTCGCTGCCTACACCTCGTAATTGCCAGTTAATATTTTGATATGGACAACTCAGTGTACATGCACCACAAGATGTGCAATAAGTATTTTGTTTGAGGCTACCCATTACGAGATGAGTAGGACAAGGTTCAATGTCTTGTGTACCGTTAAAACATTCCAGTGTTTTACATTTTGCACACACGGCATTATCAATAGGCCGTAATGCAATGGGAGCAATCCCACCATAGGCACCTAGCGTTCGTCCGACAGGACAAAAATAACGGCAAAAAGCTTTGCGCTCATAAATGGCCAGAGAAATCGTTGTTAACACGACAATCAACAATGCTAACAACGCTGTCGCATAAGGACTGGTTGTTACACCATAGCCTAGCTCCAACCATGTTAATACCACAAACATCATTAACGCAGGCCAAATATTACGAATAAGCTTGGGAACTTTAATATTAAGACTGCTTAGTGCGCTTCCTTTTTTCCACAATCGACGGCGAATTATCCAAGTAGCAATCGCGTCCCACGGACAAATAGCACACCATGCCGAACCCACAAAAAAAATACTAATAACAACCCCCGACCACCATAATGTCCAAGTTAACATGGTTGCTATATTTCTTTCAGGGACTTGTGTTCCAAATAAACCGGCAGCAATGACTAATAAAAACACTGCGGCCGTCAAGATTCGGAAGAGAGTAATCAAGGCTGGATGTGTAATCAGATATTGAATTTTTTTACCCACAAAGGGTAAATTAAATACACTGATAACTTTTAAAGTTGACGGCTGTACTGCAACAGATGTTCCGCGCATCATCCATAAAGAGAGTACAAGCATTGACGCCAAAACGGTAAGCACCCACGTAGCCGGTAATCCAGGGTGAACCATACCAGTGGTTGCGTGATAAACCAGATTGTTAATTTGTGTAAGCAATGACTCTATCACGATACCTCTCCAACACCTTACTCTTTAGGCTTTTTTTGATGATGCTGACTTGCCTTAACGCGAGTCAAACGTTTTCGTTGTGTCACGTTTACAAAAATCAACAGCAAGGCGATCACTAAGATAGTGATCCCTAGTGGCCCTATCGGGAAAGGATCTCCAATTTGTAATGGGAAGTCGATAATATAAGGCTTACCGTCTGATTCAAATTTTGCCGTAATAATATAATCTCCGGCTTTCTTAAAAACAAAACCTTGCCGATACACACCATCATCAATATTTTGTATTCCAAGTACTTCTTCTTCAGAGGAAAAAAAACTGTCATCACGTACTTTAAACGTAACTAGCCCTTTAAAGGGTAACCCGTTATCAATGCGGCTTGCATATAAATTGACACGGCCTGCTTGCCTAGGTTTTGGAAACGCAGGAAAAGCCATATAAGTAATATAATATTCACCAAGTTGAGTCTCAACCTCCATACTGGGAGGAGTATTTGAATCATCGCCCAAACTATAGGATGGTCGGCCTAATACATGATGCGCAAACACATTTGAGGTTATTGCCAACAAACTGACTAATACAAATAATTTTTTTAAATTTACAATACGCATATTAGCAATTAATACTTTCTCATAAAGAATATGAAATTAACGATATTCAGAACCCTCGTTGACCACGTTCTAGCTTACGAATACCGATACCATGCTGGGCAACCGTACCATGTGAACGAGCAACGATATTAATGGGTAAGCTCGGTTCAGGACAAACTTCCACACATTGTCCACAACCAACACACCCATCTTTGACTACTGGTCGATAAAAATTAGCAAATTTAAAATCAATGGCACTATCACCCAATGGACAAATACTGACACATGCACCACAAATACCTGCATCAACCCAGGGGTAGCATGCAGCACGATCAATTTGAGCTATCCCCATATCAACCTCACGTATAGGAGTAATCGTCAATGAATCAGTTGGACATACTTCCATACATAGGCCACATAAAATACAACCTTTTTGCTCAGGATCGATATAAGGTGTATCAGCTAAAAAACCACCATCATGTTTATGGAATTGAATACAACGCGGTGGGCAAACTTCACCACATAAACCACAACCAATACATGAACGTATAAAGTCATCCTGATTTTTCAATGCACCAGGAAGTGGAATTCGATTACTCGCGGATGCCTTAACATTAGGCCGCATTAAACGCCCCATAAGAAACGGCAATATGCTAAAACTTAATAAACCCGTAGCCATTGTTAAAGACTTTATAAAACCACGCCGTTTCATTAATTGACTTCCTATACTGAACCTTCATGACTTTTTCGATATTGGTGGCCAAGATGGCCCGGCCCTTGATAGTTATCGTCATTTATACTAACGGTAAAGCTTAATGCGTCGGTAGGACAAACAGCAATACAGGCCGTACAGTTATTACATTCCATACCAAAATCATCCTTTAACGGATCCAAACCAAATTGACAGACAACGTTACATTTAGCACAATCATTACACGTATTCACATTACGTTTTATTCTAAATAAACGATAACGTCCCAATAATGCATAAAGAGCACCACCAGGGCAAACATAGCGACAAAATCCTCGCCTTGAAACCATTAAGTCAAATAACAATGTTAACAAAAAGAAGACCGCCCCTGCGCCAAAACCACCTAGCGCAATCGTATAGTAAATTTCTCGGCCAATAATAGCGGGTGGATAAATAGACCCAAACATGACCGTGCCAAAATAAACTGACAAAGCCAGACCAACCACAAGTACCAGATATTTAATACGCCGATCCAGTTTCCGATGATTCATAGGAAAACCCGCTTTGTGTAACCAGGCGGTAAGATTATCATTCAGTTCATAAATAAGCGTTGCCGGGCAGAGCCAGCCACAATAAAAACGTCCTAATAATAATGTTGCTATCAAGGGGATTAACGCCGTTAAAATAAAGGGCCAGTACAAAGCTAAGCTCGCAAAAATTTGCCCTATAACAGCTAATGGATCACTTATTTTTAAACCAAACAGCGTTCCAGACCAAGTATTCCCTTTTACAGCACTCAACTGTTCAGGGTCTTTTACAAATGGAGAGGTTAAACTTTCCATTGTATCGTAAATTAATTTTTCGGGTGGTGATAACAGATCATACCCATGTGCCGCATCGTATGTTTGATACAAATGGATAAAGGGCAGCAAAATCAACATAAAGAAAATAGTACTTAATATTATCCAACGCAACTTATTTAAGTGACGTAGTTTACTTGTTGCATGTATTTCGTTAATTTTTTTTACCACAGGAAGACAAAGGTCACAGAGAGAATTATTTATATTTAATTAACTCTTAATTATTGTTCTCTGCGCCCTCCACATAACATCATAAATAATTTCATTGAAAAATTAACCTTGGTAGTTTGGTATAATGCGAATAGCTTGAGGTATTTGTATACAGGAACGTTCACATAAACCACAACCCACACATTTATCTAATACGTGAGGTTGTTCCAACATACCAACTCTAATCGCGACATCTTGCAAAGGACAAGCTCGATAACACACCCCGCAAGTTTTACCCTGATAAGATAAGCACAAATTAGTATCTACACGCGCATGCCCCATATGCACGCCGCTCATAATGGCAGCCCCTTCATGAACAATCTTTGGAATAGCACCGGTTGGGCAAACGTCACCACATTTCATACATAAAATACAGGCTTGTTCTCGAGGGATAATAAAAGGCGTATCTAACGATGCAATACCATTCTCGACTGAAAAAAACTTAATTGCACGGTTTGGGCAACTCTCGCCACATTTACCACAACGTATACAGCGTGATAAAAATTTTTCTTCACCATGAGAACCGGGTGGACGCAAATACCGCAATGAAGGAGTATACGCAGCTTGCACACCTTCACTTGTAGCAAAACTTAATAAACCTGAGCTTGCTAAATATTTTAAGAAATTTCTGCGTCTCATTTATGCAACATTATTCTCAAAAATTTAAAAGTGCCATACCCGAATTAACGGGTATGGCTGGGATTGCATGACCCAATTAAAGCTAAACTTTTTCTATTCGGCAAGCAAGCTTTTTAAAGTCTACCTGACCTGATACTGGATCCCATGCACGGCTAGAAACTTTATTCGCTAACCATTTATTCTTTTTAGGATCGGCACTATCGGCAACAGATAAGTTCCATGGGCTAAACATATAACCTCGCGGTACAATATTACGAGCCGGTTTCACTAAGCTATGGGCACCAACTTGTGCTTTAGCTTCAAAATGACCTCGACGTGTTACCAGACGTACTTTATCACCGTCTTTAATGCCTAAGTCTTTTGCATCATCAACATTCACCTCAACATACATCTCAGGAACTAAGCGTCGCGTTGTTGGGCTCCGATTTGATTTAGCCGTGTGAAAATGTTCATAGACCACCCCTAAACCTAACCAGTACGGGTATTTATCTTTGGGAACATTATCCCAATTTTTACCACGTTGATCTTCATCAGGAAGATCAGGTGTTAAAGCCATATCACGCGCCATCTTTAACAATGGGATATTATCTATGGAATAAACACCTTCTTTAGCGCCAAATTCCATCAGTTTTTTAGTGATTTCTTCGCGTCGGCTATAATCTTGCAAGCATAACTTCATATGGACTTTACCGTCTTTGGTTCGGAAGTAACCATACGGTTTGTTTTTCCACACTCCTTCTTGCATCATAAACCGGCGTTTAGACCCACCTGCTTTTGCAATTTCATAGGTCGGTGCAGGCCATTGAACACCCCGCAATTCGATAAGCTGATCATACAGACCTTTCTTATCGAGTTTTTGAACTTCTAGCATACCGGTTAAATCAGTATCTGTACCACCTGAGGCAATAACCACATCCCGGAAGATTTCTTCTGCGTCATAAAAACCGTCCTTCATGCGTTTCCATGGGAAGATTTTATCGGCATCAAGCCCAAGCAAAATGGCAATTTCTCTACCTTTATCAATAACCATATCCATATCAGGACGACAACCCGGAGGTGGCTCGGCCGCTTTCTCAATTCGATTAATACGCCGCTCTGAACTAATATACACACCGTCCACTTCACCCCATGTTGCTGCCGGGAAAATAACATCGGCAAACAAATTGTTAGGGGCATGACGATAAATTTCCTGCACAACATTAAATGTTTTCATCAGTGCTGGACGAATTAAGTTATTTTGATCGGGTAAATCAATATGCGTGGCATACACAAAGAACAGTGCCCTTACCTCACCTTTTAAAGCGCGTTCCATCATACCAATAGCCATACCCGGATTTTTAGCTTTCATTGCTGTCACTAAATTCTTTTCTGGCACACCCCAGTGTTTAGCCATCCATTTACGATGCTTGGGATTCTTTAATGGTTGATTAAAGGGTAAACGTCCGGTTAAACCACCGGTAAAGCGTTCACCCATTGCATTCGGTTGTCCAGTCATAGAGAACGGTCCACAACCCGGTTTGGCTAAGTTACCGGTCATGGTTAAAAGATTAATAATGGATATAACATTATGTTGACCGTGGATATGTTGGTTATAGCCAATGCCCCACATAATAATAACACCACCGTAACCATCAGCATTTTGCTTGCCTTTACCTCGTGCTAAACGCTTGCGCGTTGCATCGGCAAACATGCCGGCCACCTTACGAATAAGTGCAGGAGAAACATCATGGTTCTTACCACCCATACGATCCTGAACTTGCTCCGGGCTGTAATCCACCGTGACACCATCAACATATTCTTTCCAACCGGTAGTATGGGTTTTCATAAAGTCCCAATCGATCACATCGTCATGATCTTTTAACAACACATGTGCAATTGCGTTTAAAAAGCTAATATCACCATTTAGAATAGGAATATGCACTGAATTTTTAGGATTAATGTCCTCATAACCTTTTGCTGTACCGGTATAACGGGGGTCAACCACAACCGTCGGGATATCTGTTTTACGCTTATAATCAGCGGCCCGCCAGAAAATGATAGGATGTGACTCGCGTGCATTATGACCAAAATGCATAATCATATCGCACAACTCAATGTCTTCATAAGCGAGCGGAGGCGTGTCTGAACCGAGTGTTTTAAAGTAACCGGTTACCGCTGAAGTCATACACATTCGTGCATTCGCTTCAATGGTGTTCGAGCCCAAGACCCCTTTCATGAATAAATTTTCGAGGTACTGGCCTTCCATGGTTAATTGACCCGAACCGTATAATCCGATTGAGTTACCGGTGTGTTTTTTTGCTAAATGGGCAATTTTTTCTGCCACCATATTCGAAGCCTTTTCATAAGGCACTCTCACAAAATGTTCTTCATCGAACGAACCTTTTGTTTTACTGATGTATTCCAGGTCACCATGATTTGGCTTATTCCATTCGTCCCAAACGTCTTTACGTACATATGAATCGCCTTCCATACGATCCACATAAATGGGTTCTGCTGCGGTTAAACCTTTAATACATTGCAAACCATAATTGGTTGGGTGATCTTTATCTGGCCGCATGGATACAATCTTGCCATCTTGTACCTGAATAATCGTACCGCACCCCACGCCGCAGTATGGACATTGTGCAAGTGCAGTTGTTCGCCCTTTTGGTGTTTCAGCCGGCGCGGCCTCTAACTCTGGATTATTCCCGACAAATAAACTGGTACCTGCCGCAGCACCCGTAATAAAACTGCTACTTTTAAGAAAATCTCGACGGTTCATTTTAAAACGTTTCATTTCTAACTCCCTCTATACTGAGTTCGATATTGAGTAATTCTGTCTTTGCGAATGCGTTAAAATTATTCACCAACTTTATTCGCGTGGTATCGTGTTTCATTTAGCTTTTGCTAGGCACCGTGCGCAAATAAGCGATAATGTCATCAATTTCTTTATCGGTTAAAGCGGCCAAGCCTGCTGAGCCTGTAAAACTACGCATACGCGTATTAGAACGACCTTTTTCAATCGTATAGCGAATAAACCCATCCGATGCTTTATTTAAAAAACCCACTTTACCAATGGCTGTACCCGTACTGCCCGCTGAATAACCATCACCATGTTCACCATGACAAGTACTGCAAATTTCATCAAACCAGATTTGCCCCAAACGCGGATCCCCATGGGCTTCAGGTTCTGCATTAATCGAAGCCGACACATCGGATAATTTGGCATGTGAACGCAAGAATGCCACAATCGCTTCAACTTTTTTGCGTCCAAGATGAGAAAAAGGTGGCATTCCTGTTCCAACGCGACCGTCACGTATCGTTCCCATTAAGAATTTATTAGAGGCGGCACTCAAAAATTCTTTATTAGTGAGTGATGGAGCAAACCCCGGTTTACCTATTGCATCTTTTTGGTGACAGAAGACACAATTCTGGTTATATAAAGCTCTGCCAGCTTCCGCTAAAACAGGGTCAATATTAACGGGTACGCCAACAAGTTTTGGCTGACTCGATGTCTCGTTTGAAGACGTTGTTTTATCATTTTCATCTGTTTTTTTGCTGCACCCAATTAGCAAAAATCCAGAAAGTAAGATGGGTAATATCAGATATCGTTTCTTTTTCACATTATTCCCTCACTGTTTTATTTGATTATTATCTTAGCTTTATAATATATAAATATAAGCTATTTCAGTAACTCTGACCATACTCTATTCAATTGGTTAGTCCTTGACCTATATCAATATATTAATTAATTCTAAATTTGATTTTTTTGTCCGATATATTAGCTTATTATTAAATTTATTCCGATTCACTCACTTTAGGGTAGCTGATAAAATGATTGCGTCAACCTATCAACACCACATTCCAGATTTTCTATCTAGCATAAAAACTTTTCAACCCTTTCATGGCCGTCAAACGGACGGCCATGTTGTGACACCATCATTATGTATATCTAATTTACGGATCATATTTACCCCACAACTTGCAAATTCTAATGGATGCCATCCTTGGCAAAGGTTCCGTTAATGGAATATCAGGGGATTATAAATTAAAATTTAAACCCAACCCCCGCACTGAATACCCATGGGGCAATAGTCACATCGACCGTCCCAAGGTTAGTTGTGCTGTTGTGTCAATGTTAATATAACGTAAGTCTAAATTAGCAAACCAGTCTTTACTCATTTCAAAGTCTGCACTAACCTGTAAAGCTAAACCCCATGAATCTTTAAGGCTAATACTGGTTATCACTGCTGTCGCCTGCTCATCAAAAAAGGTGGTGTAGTTAAGACCTGCAGCAAAATAAGGGCTAATCGATTTGTTTGGCAAAAAGTGGGATTGTAAACTTAATGTTGGCGGTAATTGCTTAACCGTCGCAATTTCACCCGAAAGTGAACCCGTTGCAGATATTTTATGTTCAAATGGCGTTGCAGCGAGCAATTCCAGAGCAATATTATCACTTAACCATATAGCTGATATTTGCAAATGCCTGAGTGTCTGAACCCACTACCACACCCACTGTAGGTGCCCCCGGATAAGGTACCACTTGAATCATTTGGACTCACTGCTGCACCAAATCGCATCAGCCAATCTCCCTTACTCGCCGCATGTGCGGTTGTATAGATAAACAGACTCAGTACAAATACCAGTGTAACCATACTTAAAATAAATAAACTTAGTTTTAATTGTTGTTTTGATTGATCTAATATCGTCGTTCTCCGATTTAATAATTATGTAACACACCAAAACAGGAATAAACATCCCATAATTTTCGTGGCACATTAAACGCTTTACCAGATTCGATGTTATTGAGTTAGAACAACGAAATGTCTGTACAAAAAATAAAATTTTTAAAGATTAATTGAACAATAAACCAATAATGGTATTGCCTGATGTTTTTTGAATATCAAGCTGTATTTCACAATACTCATTTTGTTCATCCACTGGTGAGGGATCGTCGGCACAATGACATCCTAAAATAAGTCCTGTATAAAAGATGCTGGCTTTAACAATAATACTGCTACTCGTTTCGACAGAAGACAGAAGTATCACTTTGAGATCTGTATCTAGCGCAATATTACTAAAGGATAAACCCCGTTGTAATGGAAGTTCATCAACACCCATTTTCTCAAGCTCTGTTTTTAGTATGTCGTTAAACTCAGGTGTTTTCCACACATCAACCACATTGCGTAAATTGATTGTCACCGTATTGACCTCATTCAACGCATGTAGTCAAAAAGAATCAGACGGATTATGCAACATCGACTGATCTTTTATAAGCACTGTATTGGGCGGCATTTGCAAGTAATATCCTTTATCGTGTAAGGCCGTCAACACATCATCAATTTTAACTCGCGCTAACTTGCGTTCAGGTGTTAATTCTAGCTCTAGTGCTTTTTCTAAACGCCCCGTCAATTTTAATAAATCGTCTGGTAATGTTTTAAGAAGTGCGGCTTCATCATCTTGATAGGGAAGATAAAGATACATTTCTTCTTTATGGCTGCACCGAAAAACTAGGCACTTCATTACGTTTAACTCCAAATTAATAAATAACATCAATCATCGCTACAAATATTAATCCGAATTAAAAATTCTTGTCGCTAAAAGAGTTGACCAGCCCAATAATATCAGCCAATCGCATTCAGATGTTATTAATTCACAAATTTTTATTGTATAAAATTACTTTATCTTTATGAGAATAAACGAACTGTTGCACTTGCAACTTGAATTCACGTATTTTATTTAACTCTGTGTTAGTGAAATAGAGGAATTCTTAATGTTAAATAAAAATTGAAACGATATTCTCTGTATTCCTTGAGAGCCGGTGTGTTTAATAGATTATTCCCGTGTTATTAACACACTCTTTTCCAGCGTAGTTCCTTCTACGCTGGATTTTTTATTCTGAAATATTCCAACCAACAAAAAGGGAGGCTTTTGCCCCCCGTTTTTATCCTTAAATATGAATTTTCTATTTAATTAAACCACTGTAATACTCGTTCGCGTGGTACCCAACACGTTACCAGTTACCCAATGAAGAATATCGGTTTCAATTAAATACGTACCACGTTGCGTTGGTTCGAAAATAATATCGTAACGCTCCGCCGATACCGCACTAATTTCAGTGATTTGTTGTGGGTTCGGTAAAGGTCGCCCATCAGACATGTAGAGTGTTCCGGTTAAACCACCAAAACGCATTCGTTGTGGATGGTAGCCAGCACAAATGTAACGTGCCAATAACTTTTGACCAACTTGTACGGTGGCTGAAATGGGTGGCGTGTTCATAGCGCTGTTGCCACTGCCGTCAACACCAGTAATCACGAAGTAATCCGGATTAAGATCATTGAGTCCCACATCACCACCACAGGTACCGGCTGTCCACGGCAGAGTATGCCATGATGAATCAATTTCATCGACAACCCAAAAGGCTTCTACGTCATACGTTGGGCCACCCGAGAACAGAGTACCAATACCTTCTGGCGGGTCAACAATCAATGCGCCATACATGCCCATTTCTGCGTGTAAAACTGTGTTGGTATGACAATGATAAAAATAAGTACCGGCATGTGCAGGTCGCCACTGGTAGGTATATTGGCTATTCACATCAAACGAAATGTGGCCAACGCCATCACTACGATATTCAGGTTCTATCCCATGATGATGAATGGTGTGGTACAGCATCATTCCAACCTGTAATTGCGTATGCACTACCTGCCCTTCGGTCACACGCATGGCAGCCGATGGGAAAGTGGCTGCCGCCATTCCTCCTCCGCCCATTCCACCCTGACCACCAGCCGCTGTGTCGGCAAAACCCCACATATTAACCACGTTGCCATCATCCATTGTCAATGGAATGTTCATATCTACCATCCGTTGAAACAGCACATCGGGATTTGGATCTAATGCTGGTATATTTGCAACTGGATAAATGTAACACGCATTGTTCATTCCACCACCACCGCCCATATTTCTTCTGCCCATCATTTGTTCCTCCTTATTTCGAATTAAAGTAAATATCGGTTAACGCACCAAACATGTATAGACCACCACCGGCGGTCTGAGTCATTTCGTCATGTAAGTGCATCGGATAAGCGGTATGCCTACCTTCGGCTTCGGCCTGAATGAATGTATTATTATCAATCGGTGGCCAAGCATCAGGGGGCGTTTCAAATGGATAGATAAATTCAATACGGCCACCATTACCATCTAAGGCAATCACGTCTTTTAACCAGACATCTTGTCGTTGCTTTCCATTAAGGCTTAACCATTCCATGTGATTGCCATGACAATGCACAGCATGTTGGGCTCGGCCGGTATTGATGCAGCGCACCATAGTACGATCACCTAAAGCACCATGCAGAGCGGTACGTGGGTCAACCATACTGTCAACGGCCGGATCATGGGCCCCTACCGCACCTGGTGGCCGCCCGTTTAAGCCATTTAAAGTAAAGTATCTTGGCACATAATTATTGGGGGGTTTATTACCACGACGAATTGCATCATGCCAAACAGGATCAATATCATGAAATAACCAAACAAAATCATGGATGGGCATATCACGACCGGCTTCAATGGCTGTATTAGCTCCACTGGGGAAGACAACGAGTGCGCCATGCAAGCCCACTAAACGGTTATTGGGCAAATCACTATTGTCGTAATAGATAAATGTACCCGGATTACTGGCAGCGATCGTTACACTGCGTGTACTACCTGCCGGTATCGACGTGTTAATACCCAATTCATCCACCACAAAATTATGCGATGAATTTAGGCTGTTATGAATAGTGAGGTTATAAGTGTCTCCCACCGCCATCACTAACACCTGACCGGGCACATCCAGATTCACATTACTGCCACTAAAGCCTCTAAAATACACATCCACACCATCGGGTTGTGTAATCGTGCCTTCTGTAATCCAAATTTCTTTACTGATGGTTGCTGCATGTGCGCGGGGTTGCCACGCGATTAAACCGGCTGTTCCGGTGAATGCAGCCGCTGCACTGGCACTACTAAATTTTAAAAACGTACGACGTTTCATTATGTCCTCCTTAGATATCGGAAGAAAACTGGAGACAACAAGCGACCTACGCCAATAAAAATGACGCATGTGCTAACACCTTTTCTTACGAAAGGTTTTTTAAATTGATAACGTTAGAAGGATGTAAAGCTTCCACTCATTATTATTATTATTACCAGTATAGAACTGGCTGTGTGTGTAGAACTTTCTCAAGGTGATTAAAATATAGACAGAGCTGATAAGTTTGTCAACAAACGGTCATATTGATCACATAAAAAAAACCAAAGAAATCGATGCTATTAACGAACTAATAATTAACGATGATTGATATATAATGAAGTTCACAATTTGGAAAGATATAACACTGTAAAAAATCAATAACAGCAAAAACAAAGATAAGAAATTATCAATGACAGAAAACGAAGATATTAAAGAAGTTAGCGTTGAGAATAAATATCAGATTGAGGTTGAAATGCTAACCAAGCAAAAGAAAAATGCACACCTCTGCCAACAGATTTAAGCTTGGCACCATTCAATGGGCCAGAAATGGCGTGGCCTAAAATATTCCATTCGCTGTGAGTCTGTGTATCCAGAATTTTACTCTGCACAGATTGAAATGTTAACACCCTGTTCTGGTAACGACGATCATAGGCAACCGCAGCAGGAATACGCCGAGAATCATCAATCCATTGTTTATCCACGGCAGAAAACATGCCTTTTTTACTGAACACAACTAACGGTAAACCATTAAAGGTGTCATTGATAACAGGATTAATTTTTAATACGGGTAAAGGATAAATACGGTGTTTTTTATTTCGGGTAACGGCCAACACTCGTGTCATCGGCGATAAACGTGGATCCTGTGGGTCAAAATATAAAAAAGGTGATTCATTAATATCATCATAACCGCTAAATGGGTTTTCGCCATACATTTTGTTATAACCCGTTTCTCGTGATAAAATTTTCCCGTTAGGATAAGTCTTAACAAAATCCTTATAGGCGATCACTTTAGAAGGCAGTGTTTTTAATTTAACCTTATTATAACGACCAACAATCCCTTTGCCGGTAAATTGCTGCCACCAACTCTGAGTTTGGCGGTCGTACATTACCAGATCGCTTTTCCGTAATGAACCACTTACACCAAAATTCAGTACCTTCGAATCGACAGTGCGCAAATAAACAATAGATGCATTACACAACGGGCAAAAGGTAACGGCTACCGGTACGCCATTAATCCGATCATTCACAATCTCATGGTGAATCATAATTTGCAGGGGATAGGCTTTTGCAACATCCCCCTGCTCCAGAACGATCACTGGCTCATTAGCGTTAATCCAGCCTATTTCTGAAATTGGTTTAAAAACCGGTTTATCAATGGCAGGAATAGCATCTTTGGGTAGAGCCTGATAAAGAATTTCATCAAAAGTGATACTTCGTTTCGAAAAATCAGTATTTGGCCAACCTTGACGCATTTTAGTTTCTGAGGCACTAAAGTGTTTTTTTAAGTCAATGCTGCATCCCATTAAAAACAAGACAAAACTTAGTAACAATAGAATATGGGGAAAAGGCACAGCTAGTTAGACCTAATAAGTCTATAAAGTTCAGGAATGTCCATGGAAACGCATTGTCAAAAAGTATTCTTATTAAGAATAGTTATAAATCTTTAAGATTACCGTAATTTGGCCAATAACCTTTAATAATCGATATCTCCTAGTTTATCGCTAACTCTGCCAATCTTTACTCGATTTACGACTCATGGCACATTTATTGAGGGATATAATCTAGATAAAACTTAAACCCAGTTTATTACGTAATCTTTTGATTTCCTTTATTATTTTTGGAACAACTGTTGGCCTAATTTTCCCTTTTTTTGCAGAGCCTTTTGTCGAATGGAAACTGGGGATGTATATGTGGTTTTCGATCGGTGCCCTGATTGCGGGGATCATTATTGGTATCGTTAATTACTTACTGGTCAAGATAGTATTGTTGAAAAAATTAAAACGTATTGCCGAAATTGCCCATGCAATTGGCAATAAAGATATACGCCATACCTGCACCATGGAAAGCAACGATTTGATTGGAGAAATAGTGGATAGTTTTAATCAAATGGCTGAAACCTTGCGTAACATGATCGGTAAAATTAATGATGAATCTAGCCAGCTTTATTCCGCGCCCGATGCTTTAAAAAGCCTTACGGCAGAAGCCACCGATGGCAGCCATCAACAGCAATCCCAAATTGAGCAGGTCGCAACAGCTGTTAACCAAATGGCGGCAACGGCACAGGAAGTTGCAAGGCACGCTGAAGAAACCGCCGAGGCAACAAAAGAAGCCAACCAACACAGTGAAAATGCCAAGGTAGTGGTGGTTGAGGCGATGAGTGCAGTGGATGTATTGCCGAACAAACTAACCTGTTGGCATTAAATGCAGCCATCGAAGCGGCGCGCGCGGGCGACCAAGGGCGAGGTTTTGCCGTTGTTGCTGACGAGGTAAGAACTCTTGCAACACGGACGCAGGAATCAACCAAAGAAATCAGTAGTATGATTGACCGTTTGCAAGCCGGTTCCAGAAATGCCGTTACAACGATGGAACAAGGCCGCGCTCAGGCGCAACAAGGTGTTGAATACACGGAACAGGCAGCAGAAGCCCTCGCCATTATCGCGGGGCATATCTCCACGGTTAAAGATATGAGCATACAAATAGCCAATGCAGCCGAAGAGCAAAATGCGGTTGTTGAAGATGTGAACCGTAATGTCGTGTTAATAAATAATGTTTCGATACAAGCGACCGGAAATATGAATCAGGTCGATCTTGCCAGTAATAAAGTCGCCCAACATGCTACGGATTTACATACATTAGTCGAAAATTTTAAGATATAAAAATATCTTGAGCTTGTTGACCCGTTAAGCCTGCACGGATGCGCATGTGGAAAGTCGTTGTAATCTATTGGTCGTCTCGCAACTCTTTGGGATAGCATACATTATGGCAACGTACACAATTATCCACCCAAGCTTTTGCACCACGCGCAAAGTCATTCTTGGTGTTTTCCTTCGCATCAGCAAAACTGACATTTAAAAAACTTAGCCCCACAACAAAGAGTAAAGAAGCTAACCCAATTTTACGTACTTTAAATAAATTTGTTTTCATAATGTACCCTTTAGAAACCATAGGCCAATTGAACAAGTAGCCGATTCGCTGCTGTCAAACCTGTATTTGGGTTGTCATTAAATTCATAGTCCAGCTTCGCCAGCAGATTGGATGCAAGTAAATAGTTGATACCCAGTGTGGTTTGGTTAACGTCTTTACTTGCAATAGGTGTATCATATTCACCATAACATGCAACGGCTTCCCAGTTAGTTTCAGGAAAACGGTAGGCCGTCTGAACATACCATCCATTCCAGTTGCCACTGACAGGCGCAGTGCTTAAAGACTGGGCAACCATTTTAAAATAGCAAAACATTATGACTAAAGTTTTAATTATTGGCTATGTCTGGCCAGAACCCAACTCATCAGCAGCGGGCAGTAGAATGATGCAGTTGATTGAATTTTTTCAACGCCAAAACTGGCAAGTTAGCTTTGCAAGCCCGGCAGCAGAAAGTGAACATCGTTTTCAGTTTGAATCTATTGGCATTAAAAAAGAAAATATTAAAGTTAATAGTGATTGTTTTGATACCTTTATCAAATCATTAAACCCTGACATTGTGTTATTTGACCGTTTTATCATGGAAGAACAATTTGGTTGGCGCGTTGAAAAAGTTTGCCCAAACGCATTGAGATTACTGGAAACGGTTGACTTGCACTGCCTCCGAGAAGCACGTCACCGCGCCCTGAAAAAACAACAGAGTTTTACCCGGCAAGACCTTTTCAGTGAAATAGCACTGCGTGAAATTGCCAGTATTTTACGTTGTGATTTATCTTTATTAATTTCTGATTATGAAATCAAACTATTAACCAAAGAATTTAAAATTGACCCATCCCTATTGCTGCATTTGCCCTTTATGTTAGCTCCTATCAATGAACATAGTATTAACATATGGCCAAGTTATAAACAGCGGCAACATTTTATATCTATCGGAAATTTTCGTCATGCACCTAACTGGGATGCGGTGTTATATTTAAAACAAACTCTATGGCCACTTATTCACAAAAAATGCCCACAAGCCGAATTACACATTTATGGTGCATATCCACCACCTAAAGCAAACCAACTACATCAACCGAAAGAAAATTTTTATATTCGTGGTTGGGCAGAAAGCGCCAAAGATGTAATGCACAATGCACGCATTTGTTTAGCCCCGCTGCGCTTTGGAGCGGGGCTTAAAGGGAAACTATTGGATGCCATGCAATTTGGCACTCCCAGTATTACAACAGACATTGGAGCAGAAAGTATGTATGGCAAGCTGCCATGGAATGGCGCGATTGAAAATGACCCTGTTAAGTTTGCTGCTGCGGCTGTTGAGTTTTATACGGATGAATCAAAATGGAAAATAGCGCAAATAAATGGCATCAAGCTGATCAACACACTCTACGATAAAGACAAGCACTCAAAGACTCTGTTAGACAAAATAATATTTATTCAAAATAATATACAAACACACCGGCTTAATAATTTTACCGGTACTATGTTACGGCACCACAGTATGAAAAGTACTCAATATATGGCGCAATGGATAGAAGCTAAAAATAAGAATACATAATCCTCATTCACAATAACAAAGTAACGGCATTAAAAACCTTAATCTTCCCGATTATCTTCAATTGCCGCTGTTTTCGGTGTTTCTGAAACAGGGATATGCTTACCCGCTAAAGGTGCTGACACATTTTTCCATAAACCACCAATGCTACATTGTTGCCAACCCCATTTTAACCAGCGTAATAATGAAAATGCCAACCACAATGCCCACGCAAGCATTAATAAGCGATAAACCAGTTTAGGCACTGAAAAAATCCATGCTTGCGGTAAGATGGCTGTGTTTCTATCTTGGTACCAGTTAAACACCGTAGCCGACGAACCATTACCCGCCACCTGCATATCCGGTGAACCTAGCAGACCTTTTTGGATAACAACAAATAAACAAATTAAAGATAAAAAGGTGAGTGCCCCTATCCCAACCTGAATAACATTAAATAATATGTCAGAAGCATTTTGTATTAATTTTTCGCGTAAACCCAGCACACATAACCAAGCCACCACAATAAAGCCCATCCATATCGGCACCTGACTTAAACCAATCCCTAATAAAACCCATGATAGTGTGTTAAGCGGAGTAAAGGTGGTATACCCCATTGCAACTGCAAGAATCAAAATAACAATCAACACGCCCCAAAATAATATAGCCGGTCCTAAACTTGGCCCGCCCATAAATAATACCCAGCGATCCCGAGGAAATTTAACTTTGATAGAATCATTTACACTGTTTTGTTTTAAATCAATCACGGGAGTTTTAAACAGGCCCTGCATGGGTACGGCATTACGCCAAACAAGCCGAATAGTTTGGTTGCCCGGAGTAATCGGTAAAGTCAGGTTATTTCCTTCCAGACGAATAGACTGTGCGACATTACTTATTTTAACCGATTGTAAATTCGTTTTTTCAGGAAGTGTCAGAGTATATTGACCACCCTGACTACTACGTAAACTTAAATCAAGTTGCACCTCCATCATTCGCTTGCCCGGTTTTATTCCAATATTGCTTTTATCAATGGTTAAGGTATTTCCAGAAATACCCTGTGGACGTGTAATCGTTAAAGTTACACTTTCACCAGGCCATGGGTGCCACTTGGGCGACCAACGTCCTTGTTGATTTTTATGTTGAATAACCGCAATACCTTTATATGCTAAATGCCAGATGGGAGAAACACTCACACGCCATAATTCAGTCGAAAAACTATCTTTTATCGCTGTCAGTTTAATTTTGTTACTTTTATTTAAACTTGAACGCCAAAATAAATTACGCTGACGTGGTGACATATTAATAAGCACTTGCCCATTCTGGCTACGTATTCCATCCGTTAGTACCGACTCCCCTTTTAATAAAGGGATTCTCACAACCACGGCACTTCCAACAGGTGATACGCGACGCACAGTTGTTTCTACAAACCAGTCCAAACCTAATTTTAAATGCCGTTCAATAATTAAAAAAGGCGGCAAGGCTTCCATTTGTTCGTCTTGAAATTTTGAATTATTGTTAAGTGTCGCTTCCTGTTCACGCGATAATTGCAATTGCGCATCGGGCACACCATTTTCTTGCACTCCTTCAATACTCCAGCCAACCAGTTTTGACTGAACAATTCCCGGTTTTAATTGCAAAGGTAACTGTATATATTTTTTATTTGCCAACTTGCCAGATAAAACAAGATTAAAACGACCCCTCGGTAATTCAATCCATAACACACCATCTTTTGCCCGATACATGGCTGTTGCAGGCCGACCATCAACCATCACTTTAGAAGGCAGCCATTGTTTTACTTTAGCCGGTAACGGAATAGCAACCTTTTGAAAGGCATGTACATTTAACCTGATTTGCAGTTGTTTTTTATTGACCCGCATAACCATTGACTGTATTTGGGCGCAAGTTGGCAAACATTCTGGTGGTTGTATTAAACGCTTTTTTAATTCATTGAGTATGTTTTTATTTGGCACATTTAAAGTCTGAGCCTGAACCTTATTAATATTTAAAAATACAACTGGAACTAAAATAAAAAATAGTATTATTTTAGTAATGGATGGAACCCATGGAATGGATATTTTCGGAATACTTTTAAGCATTAACAAGCACAATAGTGCAACAAAAATAACCCGTAAAAAATTTAGAATACTATGTGCGAACGGTGAAATAAGAATAAGAGATATTTTCTGGCCTATCTGTACCGGACCATTCCAACTTAGATAAACCTTATTCCAATGCCATTGAGGTAAGCCCGGGCCAGTTTGTACATTGGCTTTGGGGTCAAACGCCTGTACATCATACTCACGACTTCGTGCAAGTTTATCCCCTGTAATAGTACCCGAAACAATGTAGTCTGATACGCTACGCCCCATAACCCTATCCTGCTTTAATTTTGCTGCTTTTCTTCTGATGCCAGGAGCATGACTAAAACCTTGTTCAGCCATGGCTTGAACCCCGGCCTTTTCCAGTTGAGGGTAAATACCTGTACGTACCTGCGTAACCATAAATGGGATCGCAATAAGCAATAATATAACCACACTAATACTTTGGTACCAGGATAATACTTTTTTAACCTTTCCTTGCGGTAATACTTTTAATATTGCAATTACAGCTAATAAATTTAACCAGATAAACTGAGGCACGATACCTGATTCGTGCCAAATTAACGACATGGTAACAATGCCTACTATTCCCCACTGCCATGACCATAAACGCGCTATTGAAATAGAAATAATCAGAACTAGAAATAAGTCCAGCAATGTCCATTTTTGCAACCAAGTTTGCGGTACATTATCCACGCCACTCGCAGAAAAAATTCGCCAACCCGGTGGTAAATGTAACGTTGTAGAGACACTTTTAAATTCATGTTGCCATCCTGTGGCTGATACTGATCTGACATTTCCATCATAGCGACTGTCGGCGGTTAAATTCAGATCACCACGTCGAATTTCCACACCATCAGCAGGCTTCGCTGCTTTGCTAGACAGACGGGTAATAAATTGAGGAATATTATCAATAGCCACTTTCCCAAGTTTTGTCTCAGAACTGGCATCTAAACGCCATGACTTTGTAATTGTCCCGTTTATCTCATCTTTAATCGTATAACCTTTACCATCAAAATCTAGCCACATATTTCTTTTTAAATTAAGTTTATCTGCTTGTGGTTGTGCATCCCCTCGACGAGTTACTTTCAATATTAATTGTGAATCTTTTGATAATCGAAAAGTAGGAAAGCTTTTCCATTTAGCTGGCAACATTGTTTGTCTTGGGTCAATGCGATTAACCCCTTCCAATTTTACAATACGTAAGTGATTTTGAGATTGAAAAGCCCATACTTCTGTTTTAGGCCAAAGAGCTTGGTTATGTTTGTTCTGCTGCAAATGGGTTATATTTTGTTTTGCACGGGAAACAATATCAATAGTCCAATGCCCCGGCTTTACTTGTAAACGTAATTTACCATTACTCTCCAGTAAAGCAGGAAGACGACTGCTAAATGAAATAGGAATTTGCTTTGCCAACAATACTTGTCCTAAATTCACTTCACGTGAGCTACCTGATACTTGTAAGTCCAGACGAGTCACAATACGCATGGGGATTTTATCATCCAGTAAACGATAAACATTTAAAGTCACTTTATCGCTTTGAACTTTCTGTGTTGCGCTAGTACTGTCTGCCAACCAGATCCGCCCCTGTTTATTAATTTCAGGATTAGCAACTCGTTTACCTTGCATATATAAATTAACAACAGCAGACTCAGAAGGAATATGTAAACTCTCAGGAATGCTTTCCCAATAAAAATTACCTTTAATACGGTATTGGCCTTTTTTTAAATATACGACGGGTAAGTGATTACGTTCGGTCACCAGTACCAATCGATTATTCACACTCACAGCTTGGGGCCAATGTTTTTTATCACCCGGCAAATTTACCCAACTGTCACTAAAAACTTGCCACGTTTGTGAAAAACGAGCTTTATTTTTATTAATATTTAGTTCCAGACTTGTTGGCCAAGCACATTTTTTTGTCCCATAACGATTATAAATAAACGGGCAATCGCGTTTTTGCTCATCAAATAAAACCCAGTTAACCCAGGGTTTCAACGGTTTTGGGATATCTTCTTTATTTAATGTTTTCGCTGTTAAATTAAAACTCAACGCTAGCAGAATAAAAATTAAACTAAAACGATGCATCTATTCCCTTCCTTTTTATATTTATAATATTGAAACTACTGTACAGATGTTAAATATTGGCCAATCTAGATATAATAGAATACTAATATTGCTTCGAGTCTCTTTTCTATATAATAGTGTAATTCATCTTTATTACAAAAAATATTTATAAATATGGCTTTTTATCATACAACTCCAATCCGTTTTAAGTGTACACAATGTAGTCAATGCTGTTATGGCGGTAAATATGCTTATGTTCGTGCGAACAAGCAGGAAATTGAAAAAATCGTTGCGTATATGAATATAGATACCGAAAATTTCGAACAAAATTACTTAACAAAGCTCGTTGACCATGGCTATGGCATACGTATGAAAGATTATTTAAAGGATAAAGTCAAAGGCATTAAGGGCCACTGCGTACTGCTAAACAGTGACGGTAAATGTAGCGTCTATCCGGTTAGACCAACTCAATGCCGAACTTACCCTTTTTGGCCAGAAATTTTAATCAGTGAAGATAAATGGAATAACGAGGTTAAGCGTTGTGAGGGTATTAATCAGGGGGAGATAATCGAGACCAAACATATTGAAGAACAAAAACAGCTTACGTTGGACGCCGAAATTATTATTAATGATTAGAGGTCGGCTAAGGTGTCATTATCCGATGAATACTTTTAAGTTTTCGTACCCAGGGTGACCATTTTCTTAAATCTTTCGGTAAGCTCGCAATCGCTGTATTTGCAGCTGTCACACTGGGATAAGCACCAAAAACAAGTGCATACCAATATTCGCCTTCCCGTTTATTTTTATAATAACCGGCCTTTCCTGTTAGGCTATTTTCATTAAAATATTTCTTAATTAATGTTGCATTGGTGCTACTGGCTAGTTGCAAAGTATAAAAATTCGGATTTTGTGCTTTAACCCATGCTTGCGGATCTAAATATCTAACCACAACAACCTTCCGAGCTGAAACAGGTTTAATACTGCTAGCAGATAATTCTCGATAGCCATCGACCAAACCATGATGTGCCGCATTTGAAAAATAAGCATTGGATTTAGCCACATCAGCAACCACACCTAAACCTTCTTTATATAATAGTGCAAGATTATATTGTGCGTTAGGATTCCCTTGTTGTGCTAAATGTTCTAATAAAGGAACCGCTGTTGTATAATTTTCATTTATTAAAGCATCCATTGCATCTTTGTTTAAGTCTGCATAAACGCGACTCGAAATAACAGATATAACGAGTATACATAAAATAAAATGTAGTTTTCTTAACATACTTTTTGCTTTATCGGTTCAAATTTGTAATAAGCTCTAGCACTCGACAACCATTCAAATAATAATCGATTTGCTTGCCGCTTTTCATCTTTCAATAACATTTTTTCGTTAGGATAAGTATAGTCGGGTAATAGCTTAGTGATACCTGAACATGAAATAACTTCAACAACAGAAGCGTCATGATAAGCTCGAACATTTAAGCACAATGCTGGCAATAATTTTTTATCCACTTTAAAATGATTAGTAATTTGTAAATGTTGGGTATAACGGTTTAATTCTAAAAGACGTATACTTAAACATGCGCCAGACATATCAAAATCATAAACAAGATCATTCTTAAACTTAATATTATGCTGATAAGGTAGGAGTGTTGCTGGCTTGGTATTGTTCATCCCTAGTTCAGGCACGAGCTGTAGTAAAGTATGATAATTCATTTCATACCAAAGCATTGGATTGGGGTGTGAATATTGAGTCAAGGCCATCCTAATTCAAATCCTTTCAATCTATTTTAAATAGCAGCTAAAACTCTGCAACTTCATAGTACTATCGGCCAAAACCTAAATAGCTTTACAATCATGTTGTAAACAACCCATAAAGTAAAGTATCACTCGATATCAATAGAAAAGAATTATTATTGTTATAAATCAATGGCTTAAACAAAACCCCATCGTATCTGCGATGGGGGGTTTTTAATTACACGAAAAAAATTAAGAGAATGTGTTACAAGATTACAAAAGGATTAAAGACCTTTACGGTAGCTTGAAAAGTTCAATGTACTTAGCGATATATCACTAATTAAAGAGCGACTCCAAACGTTCTAAGTCATTGATAACTTTCCATTTTCCACCGCCAGATTCAATTCGAAGACGCCAGTTTTCCAGGCGATCGAGGTACTCTTTCGGATCGATATTGTCGCTGCGTAATTTGGTTACATTAAGTGCAACGACCTGAAACCCCGGCATTTGGAAATCAATATCACGTTTGTAGCCTTTACGCAGTTCTTCTTTGAGATCGGAGAAAATTAGGATTGTTTTTTTGCCCGGATTACGTTCATTTAAAAATTCAATACCTTGTAAGATGCCACCGGTAATATCTGTATAGGCACTGCCTTTAACGCTTTTTACAAATTTATCAATTTTTTCCAAAAAGGCACGTTTTTGTTGATTCATCCGACTCGGGCGATCTTCAAAAGTGACCTTTGCAATAATATCTTTTTCACTAAAACTACCCGTATCCACCCTTGCAACTGCAAAAGAATCGCCCGGTTTTAATTTTAATAAAACATAACTGATTACTCGTTGAGCTTGCTTAAGTTCTTTTGTATAGGTACCCGATGTATCTAGTAGCATATAGACACCCTGTGTTGTTGGTGTTGCTTGTTCGTTTGAACAAGCAAATAACGCTAGCACACTCAATGCTAATAAGAAGGATTTTATCATTTTCATTTTTTTGTTCCTGTTTTTAGTTTTTATACTTAATGAAGCCTTTATTCAGCTAACGAATCATCTGATGAAGCCGATTTTATTTTGTGCTCAATAAACAACGGTATAAATATAATTAAATCATAAATATGCAATAAGGACTGTCCAAGAAATTTAAAGATTGTCCCAATAAAGCGTAACAACCACGCAAATGCACGTAAAAAACCAACCGTCACAATACCTAATACAGTTCGAAACGATTGTACAAACGTTTCAAACGGAATAGCCACAAACATTAAAACAAAAGGTAAAATAAAACCCAATGCCATTTGTGAGCCCGTTGTGATCCAGGACACGGAGCTTTCCAACGTAACTGCAGCACCTTCATCACCACGTAGCAATGCCCCAGTTGCCTGATCGGCCTCCATTAATATTTCGCGGGTAAAACCCAAGCCTGCTTCAATAGTGGCTAACGCTAACAGCATAATAAACAGAAACCAGGCAATACGAATACGTAATTTATCATTTAACGCTCCCACAATAGGAAACAGTTTGGTAATACGTAACGATTCCATCAGGAAAATGCCTAATGTCATTTCCACCAAAATCATAATCATTGCCGCAATCTGATTAAGCTGAAACCCCATAAATAAGCTGGTAGTACCGCCCACCATTTCCGACATTGGGCGTGCGATTAACTGAAAGTTAACCATGCCAATGCCTGCTGCAATTAGCATAACGGCCAGTGAAGTAAAAAAATGTTGCAGCGACGATGATGACAACATACGCACGGCCTGATCAGTGCCTTTAACCATGCTTTCATACTCACCCATATGACGATCAATGGTTTGTGAGCGCGATAAAATACTAGTTATATTTTTGTCCACATTGTGTAGCACCGTTAAAACTTTACGCCAGTGTGGCATCATCGTACGTAAACGATCATGACGTTTATGACTGGCTTTACGATATTCTTCGATAGCGCCCGTATTGGCTTTAATGAGTGAATGATGAATGTCTTCTAAAATATTCCCCACCATCGGGTCACCTTTAGATGGGATTTTTGCGACCGCTTCAACGGCTTTTATCCAACCCGGTGGCTCCGGTGGCACTTCAATACTAGCCTGATAATCATCTTCTATCGCGGTTATTTCTTCGTTTAGCAAACGGTGCATAGCCGGGTATTCGGATAAATCACGCCGCACAGTGGCATCAATACGTTCAAACTCCCGTTCAATCATACGTTCTTCGGCTTCACGACCAGCGGCTAACAAAACTTCTCTATTACGATTTGCCAGACGTGACTCAACACTCATCACCGACTGCGCACTTAAACGCATCGCATTATGTATCACACGACTCAGCGAAATAATGGCTCGATGTGCAGGGCGACGTGAAATATAAAGCACTACAATGGCAACAACGGCTACCAGTAAAATGGCAACAGCAGGATTTAATCCAAGTGAGTCCAAAAGTGACATAGTCCAACTCCTAATTTGGTCTGATTATTATTGTTATTCCCCTTAGATCATAAACGATAGCCGCATTATGATATAAGCACTAGCGAATGGGTCACAGACCGATTACAAAGTATGCGTTAAGGAATGTATATAATAGTATAGACAGTTAAATATTGTTTTCAGTTAAAAAAACTGCTTTTTGTCGAGTGGGTCACTTTAACAGTCTATTTGAATATAGTGATATAGCTAGGCATTTAGAGCCGATTAAATCTTAAATTAAAACCTTAAACGACTGAAATCTAGGGGATGAAGAAAATTAAACCACCTCTTCTTCGGGTTGGGTTAAAAATAGTCGCATTCGTAAATGAGCCTGACTGAGCAACTGACTCACCCGCGACTCACTCACACCCAGTACACAACCAATTTCTCTCAGATTCATTTCTTCATCATAATACAAGCTAATAACCAATGCCTCTCGGTCGGGTAAATGGCGAATGGCATCGACCAGTTGTGCTTTAAACTCCTGTGACTGAATGCCATCCAAAGGAGTTGTTGTTTTAGATGCATGACTGGTTGCACAATCGTCATCCACCCCTAAATCTACAAAATTCAGAATACGACAACTATTAGTTTCCTGTAAAATTTGGTGGTATTCGGCAAGTGTTAAGTCCATCTCTTTTGCCACTTCACTATTACGCGCATCACGCCCAGTTTTATTTTCAATTTTTTGAATAGCCGCCATCACATCTCGAGCTTTTTTATGCACAGATTTAGGTGCCCAGTCATTTCTTCGTAACTCATCAAGCATCGCTCCACGAATACGAATAGAGGCATAAGTCTGGAACGAAGCACCTTGTGTCACATCATAATGTTCGGCAGCATCCAGTAATCCTAACAAACCAGACTGAATTAAATCGTCGGCAATCACACTTGCGGGAAGTCGGGTAATAAGGTGATAAGCAATACGCCGAACCAGATCTGAATATTCTTCTACTAAACTTTGTGCTTTTGCTTGCTCTTGTATTTTTATAGGCTGCATGCCTTGTGCTCTTCTCTTCATACCTGCATTGAATTGAACAACAATTGCTGTTGCGGTTAAATTTTAAAATAATACCTTTGCGTACAAACGCATCATTTCAATAAATACAAAGCAAAATCTATACCGTTTTTGATAAGAAGTAGAGGGATTAATCTACCAGTTTCATAATATTGGTCGCAATTTGGTTTAAAGGATATTCTTTATCCGCTGCCCCTAACTTTGCAGCCGAGCCCGGCATTCCCCACACAACACTGGTTTTTTCGTCTTGCACCATGGTTTTAGCCCCGGTTTCTTTCATTTCTAGTAAGCCTCGGGCACCGTCATCCCCCATGCCGGTGAGTATCACACCAATAGCATTCGGGCCAACATTTTGAGCCACCGAGCGAAACATCACATCCACGCTGGGTTTATGACGATTAACTCGTTCACCGTCATTTAAACGACAGATATATTGTGCACCGTTGCGTTCAACCAGTAAATGATGGCTGCCCGGTGCAATATAAACATATCCCGGCAAAATTTGCTGGCCATCTTTTGCCTCGCACACCGTCATTGCCGACGCCCCGTTCATCCTTTCTGCAAAAGGCGCACTAAAGGCTTCCGGGATGTGCTGACTAATCACCATTCCCGGCGAATCAGCCGGCATTTGCATAAGCACTTCTTTAATGGCTTCGGTACCACCGGTTGAGGCACCAAGAGCAATAATTTGGTCGGTTGTTTTAAAACGTTTTTTTGCTATTTGTTTTTGTATAACACTATCAGCCGATAGTTTCTTCTCAACGGGTTTTGCCGTTGCGTTGGTCGTTGACACTATGCCTACTTTGGCCTTGACCGCCGCTTTCACTTTTTCAATAATTTCTTCGGTATATTCTTGTAGACCATCTTTTACATCAATTTTTGGCTTAGCCACAAAATCAATAGCACCGGCTTCAAGTGCATCAAAGGTAATGTCCGCACCTTGTTCGGTTAATGATGAAATCATCACTACAGGCAATGGATGCAAGCGCATTAAATTACGCAAAAAAGTGACGCCATCCATTTTAGGCATTTCAACGTCCAGAGTAATCACATCAGGCTTAAGTTGTTTTATTTTATCGCGTGCAATAAAGGGGTCAGGGGCAGTCCCCACAACCTCAATATCTTTATCGGAACTTAATATTTCAGTCAATATTTTTCTGACAAGGGCAGAATCATCAACAATCAATATTTTTATTTTACTCATATATCAATTAGTCCGTTACTCTTAAAATAATTCAATATCATTGGCATCAATGCGTTCCTGACGCAGTTGTTCCTGATAACTTTTTTCACGTTTTTCTAATGTGTCGTTATGTACGACACGCAATTTCTTCATTAACACACGTCCGGTTTGAGGAAAGTACAATACCTTACGAGGATGAATATCACCCAAATCTTCGCTTGCAACCATTAATTTCTCTAGCTCAACATAGTGTCGAATAAAACTGATATTCTGTTGGCCTACATCAATTTTAGACATGGAAGCAAGTACTCGCCCACCACCAAATAACTTAACTTCCAGGTTTTTCTTTAGACCACCGGCCTTTAAAATAGCGTTGATTAACATTTCCATTGCATGGTTACCATAGCGTGCTGATTCACTGTTGGTCTCTAGGTTACCCGCTCCTTTCTCTACGGGTAACATAAAATGATTCATCCCACCAACACCCAATTTCGTGTCACGAATACAGGCTGACACACAGGAACCTAATACCGTTGAAACCAGTTCATGTTCTCTTGTAACATAAAATTCACCAGGGAGAATTTTGGCCGCATCCACTTCATGTACTCTGTCCCAATAACGATTAATATGTTCAAAGCCGGGCAAACAGCGGCTTCTTGTTTCACGTTGTTTTTTTAACAGCCCAATCATGGGTATTATTTAGCCTTCTGATAAATGGTTTGCCCTATTAAATCAAATCGCTGACAGACTTTATGAAGTGATTCTGAATGACCAATAAATAAATGCCCCTGTTCTGCAACTAAATTTGCATAACGATCAAATAATTCACGTTGTGTTTCTTTATTAAAATAAATCACCACATTACGACAAAACATAAAATCAAACGGACCACTAATTGGCCATTCATCCATTAAATTAAGCTGTTTAAAGGTAATCATTTCTCGTAGTTCTTGCGACATACGAATTTTACCTTCGTTGTCACCTTTGCCACGCTTCACCCATTTTTTTAAATGTGCTTTATCCAGACCAGCAACGCGTTCTTCGGTATAAATACCATCGCTAGCACGTTGAACCATATTAGTATCTAAATCGGTTGCTAATATTTTAATATCCCAACCATCTAACCGAGGAAAGACATCACGAATAGTCATCGCAATGGAATACGGTTCTTCACCGGATGAACAACCTGCCGACCAAACCCTAATACGTCGATCCGTTTTTATTTTCTTTAATTCAGGTAAAACTTTGTTACGCAGATATTCGAAATGATGTTTTTCACGAAAAAAGGAAGTTAAATTAGTAGTAATGGCATTGGTGAATTCAAGGATCTCATGCTCATCACCGGATTTTATTAAGGAAAGATATTGAGAAAATTCGGTTAACTTGAGTTGACGTAAACGTCGAGCTAATCGACTATAGACCATATCATGTTTTGCATCCGATAAAACAATCCCTGTTCTATCAGCAATCACATCACTAATATATTTAAAGTCTTTAGCCGAAAATTCATACTCACGATCCTTTAATAATGGTGTGTTTTTTATGGCTGTCTGCACTTAAAACTCTTCCCACTCATCTGATTCATCCGCTACTTTACGACGCCGCGGGGCAGCACTAACCGCAGTTGGTCTGGGTGCTGCAGGTCTAGATCTTGCAGGCGATGCTGTTCTAGGAGCGGCTTGGGCTACCTCTTGCTGAACGCTGTCATCACCCACTTCAAAAAAGTCCATTAACTCGTTCATGGCTTTGGCCTGATCATTCATCGCTTCACCGGCAGCAGCGGCCTCCTCTACCAACGCCGCATTTTGTTGCGTCATTTCATCCATGCTGGTAATTGCTTTATTCACTTCTTCAATACCGGTTGACTGCTCGTCACTGGCGGCGGATATTTCAGAAATAATATCACTGACTTTTTTAACCGCATTCACAATTTCTTCAAGTGTTGAGCCAGACTCATCCACTAAGCGCGAACCTTCTTCGACTTTTTCAACACTGTCTTTAATCAAGCCCTTAATTTCTTTTGCCGCACCGGCAGAACGTTGTGCAAGATTACGTACCTCACCGGCCACTACGGCAAAACCCCGACCTTGCTCACCGGCTCTTGCCGCTTCAACAGCAGCGTTTAGTGCTAACAAATTAGTCTGAAAAGCAATTTCATCAATTACCCCAATGATATCGGCAATTTGTTTGCTACTGTCATTAATTGCTGACATCGCATTCACTGCCGTACTTACCACGGCACCACCTTTTTCAGCCTGATCTCTTGCAGCCGATGCCAGTTGATTAGCCTGTCGAGCATTGTCTGCATTTTGTTTTACTGTTGAGGTCATCTCTTCCATACTCGATGCCGTTTCTTCCAAACTCGATGCCTGCTCTTCCGTACGCTGACTTAAATCAGCATTACCCTGAGCTATTTCACCGGATGAAGACTGGATACTGTCTGCCGAACTTCGGATTTCATTCACCATGTTTAAAAGGTTTGTAATGGATGAATTAGTCGCATCGCGTAATTGTGCAAATTCACCTGAAAATTCACCATCCATTGACTGAGTTAAATCACCGTCGGCCAAACCACCCATTACACGCTGTACTTCACGTGTCGGCGTCACAACGGCTTCCATTAATTCGTTAACACCTTCGCCCAATGTTTTCATAAAACCGGTTAATGCAGAAGTATCAATACGTGCATCCAACTGACCTTGTACTGCATTGTCAATTAAGCTTTGAATTTGACGTTCAGCATCTTTTTGTTCGGTAATATCACGCCATTCCACCATATTGCCCATTAAATTTCCCTGATGATCACTAATCGCAGTCGCATTGATACTAAACTCTAAACTAGCCACTTTTATTTCTGCGTTGGCGGGTAAGCTAGCCGTGTTCCCCAGTAACGAACGTTGATGAGCCGGATTCCGATGGAATTGATCAATATTTTGCCCCACCAGATTATTTGCCGTAAAACCGGGAAAAATTTGGCGTAATTCGTTCTCACGATTTGCCAACATCGCCACGACAGCAGGGTTGGCATAGGTAATATTTAAGTCGGTGTCACAAATCATTAAATTGGCATCGGCGCCGTCCACAGCGGACTGTAATCGTGCAACCTCAATTTCTTTGGTACGTTCTTCAGTAACATCAGACCATTCAAGTGCACTGCCAACGTAGTCTCCATCTGGACTCATAATAGCCGTTACATTTAATGCAAACCGTAATTCACCCACTGAAATATCCGTTTGATACGGTAAATTCGCAGGGTTATCTAGCAACTTACGTTGATGTGACGGATTCTTATGGAAAATATCAATACAACTCCCAAGTAAATTGGCTGCTTTAAAACCAGGAAAAGCACTCGCTAGAGTTACTTCGTTTTTGGTTAATAAGTCAATGGTTGACTGGTTTGCATAGGTAACAATAAAGTCCCTATCAACCATCATCATTGCAGTCATTGCACCGTCTATAGTGCCTTGCAGGCGAACTCCTGTTGCTTCTCTTTTACGTGCTTCAGTTATATCCATGGCATATTTCACTACCTTAAAAGGTTTGCCATTCAAATCCATAATGGGGTTATACGAAGCACGTAACCACACTTCTTTGCCGCCCTTGCCAATACGCCTAAATACTTTAGATTCGTATTCACCTCTGTTTAACTTTTCCCAGAACTGGGTATATTCAATACTCGTTTTATATTCAGGTTCCACAAATAGACTATGATGCTGACCTTTAATCTCATCTAAACGATAACCCATCGTTGTTAGAAAGTTATCATTCGCATCAATAACAGTCCCGTCCATATTAAACGAGATCACGGCTTGAACCTTTGATATTGCCTCAATCTGTCCTGCATAATCTGCTACCAGTAATTTTTGCGCTTCGCTGTTTTGTGCAGCTCCATTTATATCACTACTATTCTTAGCCATTGTCTTGTCCTCTGTATTCTGTATTTCTACTGATTGATAACCACTGAGCATCACTTCTGAAATTGTATTTAAAGCATGTTCCCATGCCAATTGAATCTGGGTTGTCCACGCATCACCTGCCATCGTTTTCATTACACTGATAAGTGTGGCGGCGACAGCCTGATAATGTTCTGGGGCTGCACCATAACCCTGATGTTTGCTTCCTAACCCTTTTAGGGCATCACCTAAAACATCTGGCTTTCTTAAATTAGCAATTACCAATTTTAGTGCCGCAAGTAATTTTTTTTGCTGATCGGCTGGGTTAGTGTTTTTAAACATGGGAATAACAGCTGGATATTGCTTAAATAATTCAGCGTAAAAATTCTCAACCAACTCCTCTGCCCGAGGAGCTAACAAGTTAAAACTGTCTTCCAGTGTTGTCACATCCAAACCGAGAGGTGAAACATACTCGGATTGAAATTCCTCATTTGGGGTGTTCATTTTTAATCACCTTGTTACTCATCATTGTTGCAATTGTATAAATCAAGATCTTCTTAAAATCATTATCGACATTTCGGGGGGTTTCTTTACACATAATTAACTGTTTATCATTAAAAATTTCAGATTTTATAGCTCCAGCACATCGGTTAAACCTAATAAGTTAGCCGCTTTTTTTAAAGAATCTGATGAAGCCTGCCAACTCACCCGAGTTCCGTATTTTTGTGCTTGTTTAAAAACACAGCTTAAAAGTTGTAACGATGCCGCATCAATTCTTTCGACCTCAGCACCATCAAAAACAATATCGGTGTTATTAATTAAAGTCGTTAGTTGCTGATGCAATTCAGCAACTTGTGATATATCTTGCACATCCCTTAATTTAACGATTGAGTCCATCACGGAATTCTCCTTAATCTCACTTGTTTCAGTTTCTACCGTATTTGAATCGTCTGAAGATTCAACGGAAACATTGATAACTGGCTGTTGCGTACTGACTTCATCAATCACCACCTTATTCTTTCTGGTGTTATGTTTATCAATTTTCTTTTTAGACATTTCTTTCTTGCTAGCTGTTTTTTTCTTACTCACTTTTTTCTTACTAACATTTTTTTTGGCTACAACCTTCTTTTTCACCTTTTTCTTAGCGACTTTCTTTTTAGCTTTCTTCTTTTTAGATGAAGTATTACTAGCATCTGGGGTTAACCAAGCAAGGGGATCCAGTCCTATCATTGTTTTACTCATTGCAACGTTCTACCTTTAGTGAAATCCATTGCCAGTTTTTTATAATCTTCTGCACCATTACTGCCATTGCGATATTCAAATACCGTCATACCAAACCCAGGGCCTTCTGCCAATGCAGATGTTTCCCTTATGGATGTTTTTAATACTTGCCCCGGGAAATGTGATACCAGATTATCAAGTACATCTTTGGCTAATTTTCGCCTCGGATGGTAACGTGTTATGGCTATCCATGTTTTATGTTTTAATTTTAACGATTTTTCAAATTGTGAGAGTGTTCCAATCAAGTGGGACATACCGTGCAAGGCAAGGTAATCACCTGCAACCGGAATAATAATTTCATTGGTTGCATATAAAGCACTTACGACTAAAAAACCAGAGGACGGTGGACAATCGAGTAATACGAAATCCTGATCCTTCATTTTTCGCAAAATTTTTTTTAAACGATTTGCAATTTCCGAGCTACCCTGATGCATTTGTTCTAATTCGGCTAAACGTGGACCACATGAAACCAGTCGCATATTCTTGCGAACTTCATGGGTAACATCTTTTAAGGCATGATCGTCCAGAAGAACTTCACCAATGCCGGGTAAACTGGGATCAGCCTGCCCGAGGCTAATGGTAAGACTACCTTGTGGATCTAAATCTATGGTGGTGACTTTGTTACCTTGCATAGCAAGCATATGCCCAAGGTTAGCAACCGTGGTAGTTTTGCCAACACCTCCTTTCTGATTAACGACTGATACCAAACGCACCAATTTATTCTCCATTATTCATTATGACTTCTTCGTGTTACCCAAGCCACGCAAGACCGGACATTAATTCTTTTAGATAAATCCATTTAGAAATCGTATTCTTCCGACAATGTGAGACTGTTCTTAAAAACGGACAGGCACGTGGATTAAGTTCCAGTTTATCGGCTTTTTTTGCTACACAATGTATCTTTTGAATTAACATGCTCATCACCTACTTCTGTCTACAACAAAACCTTAAAATATCTATTAATCATTACTTAACAAATCGACTGTAGAGAGTTCGTTAGAATTCAACATATGATCAATATCAAGAAGCACCACCATCTTTTCTTTAACCGTTGCCATTCCTTTTACAAAATCAGTATCAACCGCTGTTCCAAAATCAGGAGATTTTTTTACATTTGCAGCTTTTACCTGATAAACGTCTGATACACCATCAACAACAATCCCCATGGTTCTATCCGTATGTCCTTCAGACTGAACACGTAAGACAATAACAACCGTTGTTGGACCGTATTCCAACGGCGCTAAATCAAAACGACGACGCAAATCAATAATGGGAACAATGGTGCCACGTAAATTAATCACACCGCGAATATACTCTGGCATATTGGGTAATGCAGTTACTGCATCCCAGCCTTTAATTTCCAGAACACGTAAGATATCAACACCATATTCTTCACCCGCTAACATAAAGGTAAGAAACTCATTGATCTCTTCATCCGTTATATCAACTTCTGTATGCTCCATTGTTTGTTGTGCCGCCTCTGTCATGTTCTACTCCTTACGCAGCGATAATTTTTTCGTGCTGGTTTGATGTAATCGATATTTTTTGATGATTTTGATATAACCGAATCACTCCATTAATATCCAAAATAAGGGCAACCGTGCCATTACCTAATATTGTTGCACCGGACAAGCCATCGATTTGTTTTAAATTTGTTTCTAAGCTTTTAATAACAACTTGCTGTTGCCCAAGTAATTCGTCCACACAAATTGCAATTTTCTTTCCTTCATTTTCAACTACCACTAATAATCCTTCAGAAATATCAGTTGTATCTGCTTGTATTCCAAAAATATCGTACAGCCTAACAACCGGTATATAGTCATCACGTAATTTATACACATCCGCAGCACCAGTAACGCTATTGATCATTTCAGGGTTAACCTGCAATGATTCAATAATAGAAATTAACGGTACAATGTAGGTTTCTGTTCCTACCCGAATAAGCTGGCCATCCAGTATTGCTAGAGTCAGTGGTAAACGAATCGTAAATACGCTACCCACACCCGCTTCAGACTGCACCTCGACAGTGCCACCTAAAGCACGAATATTTCTGCGTACCACATCCATTCCTACACCACGGCCTGATACGTCACTGACAACCTCGGCCGTTGAAAAGCCGGGGGCAAAAATAAGATCGTTAATCTGTTCGGGAGTTAATTTATCTTCTTTTCGGATAACACCATTTTCGATACCCTTTGCGAGGATACGTTCATGGTTTAAACCTGCACCATCATCTTTAATTTCAATCACAATATTGCCGCCCTGATGAAAGGCGTTCAATTCAATAGTGCCGGTTTCACTCTTACCGTTATCTAGCCGTACCTGAGGTATTTCGATACCATGGTCCAGTGAATTACGAACCAGATGAACCAGTGGATCACCAATTTTTTCCATTACTGTTTTGTCCAGTTCAGTAGACTCACCGGTCAACACTAACTCAATTTTTTTATCTAACTGACTACTTAAATCATGTACCAGACGAGGAAAACGCTGAAAGGCAAAACTAATGGGCATCATGCGGATCCGCATAACACTTTCCTGTAACTCACGGGTATGCTGTTCGAGTTGAGTTAAACCATCATTCAGTCTTTCTAAGGCGGTACTGTCAAATTCTTCACTATCACCAATCTGGCTGAGCATCGACTGAGTGATAACCAGTTCACCCACCATATTAATTAAGTCATCCACTTTATCAATGTTGACACGGATAGAAGTAGATTCCGTTGGTTTTTTACTGGATGATTTTGAAGAAGTGCGTCTATCACCCTGACGACGGTCACTATCCCGGCGTTCTGTTGCCGCCGGTGCAATGGTGGGTTTGGGTGTTATATTTGTTTCAGGCTTGTCTTCCTGCGGTGTGGATTCTAGTTTATCGGCAATAATCGAGAGTTCACATTCACCCTCAACCCATTCAAAACATTCATTAATGTCTTCTTCAGCAACATCGCCAGAGACATTGATAGTCCAGCTTAAATAACTTTGCTCTGGATCAATAAGCTCAAGCTCGGGTAACTGTTCGGTATTAACTTCAACTGAAATATTCCCCAAGGTGCCAAGTTCACGAATAATCCGCACAGGATCATTACCCGTTTGTAGCATATCTGCATTTGGTTTAAAAATAATCGTCCAGCCCGATATTTTATCGGATGGTGTATTTTCGGTATTTAAACTTTCTATCGTTTCTGATGATGGTGGTTTGGTTGCCGTTTGACTTGACTCACCTTTAAGGAGTACGTTTAATTCATCATGTGTTTTAGCAATCGTATCGTGATCAAGTTCTTCATTATCCTTTAATGAAAGCAGCATGGAACGTAGAACATCCACGGAACGCAATAAAACGTCAACTGCATTTTGCGTCACTTCCCGTTGACCCGCACGCATTTCATCCAATAATGTTTCCATCACATGGGTATAATCGGCAACCGCATTTAAACCAAAAGTGCCGCTACCGCCTTTAATCGAATGGGCGGCGCGAAAAATAGTATTAATCACTTCTTCGTCAGCTTCACCCACATCTAGGTTGAGTAGTTCTGACTCCATAATGTCCAGACCTTCAAAACTTTCTTCGTAAAAGGTGTCTAGGAATTGTGATATATCAATTGACATGTGCTTAACCTTGTATGTGGCTTATCCCAATACTTTATTGACTGTCTTTAATAACTGATCAGGATTAAATGGTTTTACTATCCAGCCTGTTGCACCTGCGGCTTTGCCTTCTTTTTTCTTATCCATCGAGCTTTCTGTTGTGAGCAGTAAAATTGGAATAAATTTAAAATCACCTAATTTTCGTAATTCACCCACTAAAGTGAGCCCATCCATATTTGGCATATTCACGTCGGAGATAATAAGGTCAAATTTATTACCTTTTACTTTATTTAATGCTTCAACTCCATCTGACGCCTCAACCACATCAAACCCGGCGCCTTTTAAGGTAAAAGACACCATTTGTCGCATTGAAGCAGAATCATCCACTGCAAGAATTTTTGCCATTCGTTTTCTCCTTAATTAATACCTAAAACAGCCACACTTTGACTCTATTCAAACTATCTTATCGTCAAATAACGACAAAGCTTTAAGGATTAATGAACTATTTTTAGTGTAAATACAGGGAGGATATACCAAGGACATTCCAAGAGGTAAAAGGGGTTATGCAAAAATATCAAGCAGGTTAGTCGAATTTCTTGTCGATAAGTTAGTTGTAGCTAATAAAGTACCGGTGTCAGACGTATCTGAGCCATTTGAATAGGCCATTGGTGATAAGCCACCAGAATCGCTGTTGTTATATTGTGCAAAAGTAGATTGTTGCTGTTGCTGCTGAAAACCTTGTTGAGAAACATCAACATTGCCTAAATTTAGTCCTTGTTGTTCAAACATTTCACGTAATCGCGGAATAGCTGATTCAATCGCCTCTTTTGCGGTCGCATTGCTGACGAAAAAGGTGACTGTTGCCTGATTATCTTTTGCAATGTTTAATCGAATATCTAAATTACCCAACTCGGGTGGGTCAAGACGAATTTCTGCACGTTGCATCTGGCTGTTAATCATCCAGTTAACACGTTCTCCCACTTGATTATTCCAATGTGTGCTATCGGGTGAAACCGTCATCGCCGGTAACATCGATTCTGCTGGCTTTAATAATAAATTATGGCTAAGCATCAAAGTTGAGTGTGCTGACATGGGCAATGTTTGATCGGGACTCGAATCGGGTGTAATTAATGCCTGACTCAGTAATTGCGCATTCAATTGCTTTAAATTAGCCTCTTTGTTTTCTGTAAAATTGGCTATTAATTGACTGGCTAGCCGGTCACCATTCAGAAACAAATCAGTATCCTCGGTAAGACTATTTGTAAGCAATGGGTTGGCTTCGGCATTGGTTTTTGAGGTGTCGGCGTTAACCAGATTTGAAGTTAACAAAGTCTCTCCCGTGTTCGCCACTAAAGCTTGTGCTTGCCGTTGTGCAGGCAATAAATTGCCACCAATGGCGGTTTCACTTAAGTTTGCTATTTGCGGATTGGTTAATATTGTTGTGCTAAATAATGCGTTTAAATCGACCAAATCTGGTGAATCCTGAGGCTGATCCGAGTTGTCACTATCTTCCATCGCCACATCTTGTGGTTGTTGGCTATCATCTTCCTGAATTTTATTATTTTGGTTTTCGTCTAAAATCTCTTTAAATTCAGAGTCTTGAGACTTTGAATCTTCAGATTCTGAAATAGAATTTTTATCCGCAGACGACAATGCCGCACCCGTTTGGCTAGTATTTGCTTCTGCAGAAATTTGTGATGAAATAGCAGTATCAGACACTTTACATTCCCTAATCGCTTAATGGTAATAACTACTAAGCAAGCTCTATGCCAAAAAAGTGTTTATATAATTTTTACAAATTCCATACTCAAACATTGTCTTCATTAAATTAATCCGTATCGGTTTTATGTGTGCGAGGACGATCGTCCATTTCTTTTTGTTCTCGACGATCTTCATGATAGCGTTCTTGTTTCACAAACCGACTCACCGTGGTCTTCATAATTTCAGTTTTAGTGTGGACATGCTGCCATATTTTTTTTGATTGTTGACACTGTTGTTCGGCTTCTGATATTTTTACCTTTTGTTCACGAATAGCCTGATCCAGACCACTTATAAAATTTTTATATGTTTGCATCGCAGCAACACCCATTCCTTGTTGACCATCTTCTGCAAATTTCTTTAAATACTCTTCACGATAATGTTTTAATGATTCTAGCTTTTGGATATTCTCAAAATAGACCCTATTCGAGGTTCCTAATGCAATTGCCGCCGCCTGTTCCTTGCTCTTTGCCAGTTCGGCCAGAGTGGAAAAACGTTGCGATTTTTTCATTTGAATAGCTCTTTAATAAATAGTATGTACTAACTTTAGTAGCAAGATTTACACCATAATAAATAACAGTAAACAACTGCAAATATCATAATTATGGTTTATGGGGGCAAAATTTCTGTCTCCGGCATAGGTTCAAATGGATCAACAGTCTGCAATGCCTGTTCGGCTTCTTCTATCTGAGAAAATAAATCATCGAGTTCATCCCTGCTTTGTTTGTACGTTGAGGGTTCGTGCATATCTTGTTTTAAGAAGGCCATAAAGTGAGGTTGTAATACAATAGACTGATCCACTCGCGTGTCGGAACCCTGTGTATAAGCACCAATAGTAATTAAGTCCTCGTTCTTTTTATAAGTTGAATAGATATGTTTAAACTTCTGCACCGTTTGTAAATGCTCTTTATCAACAATATCAACCATGACTCGACTAATGGATGCCTCAACATCAACCGCAGGGAAATGCCCTGACTCTGCGAGCGCTCTCGAAAGAACGACATGGCCATCAAGAATGGCACGACTTGCATCTGCAATCGGATCCATTTGATCATCACCTTCAGTCAACACGGTATAAAATGCGGTGATAGAACCATTGCCTTTTGCTGCATTACCCGCGCGTTCAACTAGCTGTGGTAATTTACCAAAAACAGAAGGCGGATAGCCCTTGGTTGCAGGTGGTTCACCAATCGCCAACGCAATTTCACGTTGTGCCTGAGCAAAACGGGTTAAAGAATCCATAAGTAATAAAACATTTTTTCCCTGATCACGAAAATATTCAGCAATACTGGTTGCCATAAAAGCACCATGCAATCGCATAACCGGGGTTTGATCAGCCGGTACCGCAACCACTACGGCGCGAGCCATACCTTCTTCACCTAAAATATTATTAATAAAATCTTTAACTTCACGCCCACGTTCACCAATCAAGCCCACCACAATCACATCGGCGGTTGTATAGCGCGTCATCATTCCAAGCAAAACACTTTTACCAACACCACTGCCGGCAAATAAACCCAAACGTTGACCTCGCCCGACACTTAGCAGTGCATTGATCGCACGTACGCCAACATCCAATGGTTCCGTTATTGGCGCTCTATCGAGGGGATTAATGGGTTTGCCGTTTAAAGCAATTGTTTCGGTCGTATTTAAGGGGCCTTTATTATCCAGTGGGCGCCCCGTTCCATCCAGAACTCGACCTAATAAACTATCCCCCACGGCAACTTCGTAAATAGTATTGGCTGGAATAACCCGTGCATTCGGTTGAATACCCTGAATGCTACCCGTTGGCATTAAATAAAGACGGTCCCCATTAAACCCAACCACTTCGGCTTCAATCGATTCTCCATTTTGATTTTCAACCTCACAACGAACTCCAACAGCGGCCTGACAACCCAGTGCCTCCAATGTCATCCCCACCATACGAGTGACCTTACCTTCAACTAACATTGAAGATGTTTCGGGCATTCTAGCCTGATATTCAGACAATTTTTCCAACCATTTATTTTGGTGAATTGCCACAACATCGTCAAAATGTTTCAGGCTAATCATCGCCAGAGTCTTTATTGATATTTAAATCACTATTATCTTCTACGCTTATCTCGTCTATTTGAGCTTCATCATCCAGTGATGTGTCTGCATATACATTTAAGTCTGAATTTCTTTCACCACCTAGCAACGTTGCAATAATTCGGTTCAAACGTGTTTCGATGCTAGCATCAATATAAGATTGACCGGCTTGTAATCGACATCCGCCACGAGACAAAAGTGGATCTTCAATAATCCGCCATGGCTGAGATTCACTATCATGATGTAATGAAAGTGTATCACGAACAATATTTGCATCTTCCGGGTGTAAATAAATATTCACCTTTCGTTCGGCAATCGGTAAAGAAGCCATTGCTTCACGTACTACAGCAACAATTTGCCCCGGATCGGTATGTAGTTCTCGTCGAATTAATTGTCCTGTTACTGTCATCGCTAACTGAAATAATTGATCAGTGACTTTTTCATCCAAATCATCCAATGGACGTTGTAAAAAACTTAAAATTTTATCTAAATGTGTGCAACGCTGACTAATTTCCTGCTGAGATTCTTTTAAGCCTTTTTTAACCCCTGCGTCATAACCTGACTTTAATCCTTCTTCATAAGCAACTGTTTCAATACGTTCGATTTCTTGAGCCGTTGGTAACTGCAACGAACTAACTGAAACATCAGGAAGCTCCCATTTCTCATAGTTATCTTTAGAATGACTTGATATTAGCTTAGACAAATTCTTCTCCACCACTGCCACCTAATGATATTTCACCGGCGTCGGACATACGTCGTGCAATGGAAAGAATTTCTTTTTGTGCAACTTCCACATCACTTAAACGTACCGGCCCTTTAGATTCCAGATCATCACGTAACATTTCACCTGCGCGTTTTGACATATTTTTAAATATCTTCTCTTTAATATCTTCATCGGCACCTTTAAGTGCAACAATTAAATTCTCGGATGAAATTTCACGTAGTAATGACTGTATACCCCGGTCATCGACATCAATTAGATTATCAAAGACAAACATGAGTTCTTGTATACCATCGCCCATTTCAGCATCGTTCTCACGAACACCTTCCATAATTTCACTTTCGACCGAGCTATCCATAAAGTTAAGGATATTCGCTGCTGTTTTTAATCCACCTACTCCCGATGATTTAATGCTGTCAGCATTACCTGAGAATTGATGTTCAAGAACTTCATCCAATTCGTTCATGGCCTTGGGTTGGATCCCATCTAACAAAGCAATACGCATCAGTGCATCGACTCGCATATTTTCTGGGATAGCAGAAAGAATTTCTGCTGCCTGATCGGGTTCTAAATAAGATAAAACAATAGCGATAATTTGCGGGTGTTCCAAACGGATAATATCAGCAATTGCACGGGGTTCCATCCATTTTAAGGTTTCGATACCTTTAGATTTTCGACCTAACAATATACGATCTAGAATACTGCCCGCATTATCTTTACCAAGTGCAGACTCTAAAACATTACGCAGATAATCTTCGTTACCAACCCCTAATGATGTGTTTGCTTCTACCTTGTCTACAAAATTAGCAAGTACGTCACTAACAGTATTTCTATCGATACCTTCGACAGCCGCCATGGCTTCGCCAATTTTTTGCACCTCTTTAGGTGACATGTGCTTTAATACTTCAGCCGCATCCTCCTCTCCTAAGGTAAGAAGAAAAACTGCCGCACGCTCAACACCATTTATTTTTTTTGCTTCTGCCATTTATTTATAACTTATATAAATAATAATATTACTATTCATTCGATATCCAGTCTTTAACGACCTGTGCAACACGTTTCGGTTCCTGCGAGGCCAATGTTTTAGCTGCAACCAAATCATTTTCATAAACAGGAAGTTCATCTAGCAAAGCGGTTCCTTCAGGGCCTGTTAAGGTTAGCTGATCATCATCCAATTCACTTTCTTCTGATTTAGAAACAGGATGATAATTTGCTAAACTTCGAATAGTTGGTTTTAATACACCGAAAATCAAGAACAATACAGCTAAACCAGCAAGACTCTGTTTAACAATACTCCAGAACCAGCTCTTTTTCCACAGAGGAACTTCAGGTAAAATTTCCAATGCAGACTTATCAACAAAACTGGTATTAATCACATTGATACTATCACCACGCAAGCTGTTAAAACCAACCGCTTCACGTACAAGTTGTGTCATTTTAGATATCTCATCTTTGGTATATTTTGTTCGTATCACTTTACCTTTTTTATCGACCGTTACTTTATCATCAATCACAACGGCAACTGAAATCCGACGTAACAGTGTTGGTGATTTTTTAGTATGGTTAATCGTACGATCAAGTTCATAATTTAATGTAGAACGGCGTTCACTCTTACTCGGAGGTTGTTTTTTTGATTGTGAATTCTTCTGTTTTCCATTCGGTCCTGTTTGCCCAGTCTGTTCTGGTGCTGTCCCCGCAGCAGGTGGCTCGTTAGATAATGCGCCAGGAATGCCCCCGTTAATATTACTGCCAACGGACTGTTCTTCAAAACGTTGTTCACTACGTACTGCTTTTGGATCAGGCATAAAAGATTCTGATGTACTTTCTGAGCGAGTAAAATCCACATCAGCAACCACTTGCGCACGTACCTTGTTCTTGCCAACAATCGCCCCCAATATATCTTCAATGCGTTGTATATAATGTTGCTCCAGTTTATGAGTGTATGCAAATTGTGTTTCGCTAATATTCAGGTCATCTAATTCACCATTATTTGTTAGCAGATTACCATTTGAATCAACAACCGTTACATCATCAACCGATAAATCAGAAATACTTGAAGCAACCAAATGTGTAATAGCCATAATTTGTCGTTTGGGCAATGTATACCCGGGGGCTAATTCCAACATAACGGATGCACGTGCTTTTTTCTGGTCTCTAATAAAAACGGTGTCTTTTGGTAAAGCTAAATGAACTCGACTATTTTTAATAGCTGCAATGGTATTGATTGTACGTGCAAGTTCTTCTTCTTTAGCTCGGTGGTATCTTGCATTTTGTAAGAATGTACTTGTGCCAATACTTTCATCCTTTTGCAATAATTCAAACCCAACACCTGATGATTTTGGGTAGCCTTCAGCAGCAAGTTCTATACGTGCTTGCTGTACATGTTCATTATCAACTAATATTGAACCACTGGATAAATCAAGTTTATATTTCACTCCAATACGCTGAAGGATATTGACAACCTCATTACTATCCTTTGCCGATATATTCGAAAACAAAATACTATAATCCGGTGCTTGCGACCAAAATACAATGGCAATGCCAATAGCAATACTGGCAGCAAGCCCAACTAACAACCCAACTTGCCGTACAACAGGCAATTCTGACATCCCGACAAAAGAACTGTTAGCAGTATCTGTTTTTGTTAAATCCATATTATCTCTCTATATATTAAAGAAACTACGATTAGACTGGCATATTCATAATTTCTTGATAAGCCTGAACTATCTTATTCCTTACTTGCACCATTGCCTGAAATGAAACGTTGGATTTCTGCATCGCTATCATAACCTCAGCAACTTGAACTTTCGGGTCACCTTTTTGAAAAGCTTCGGCTAATTTATTGGTTTGCATTTGCGTCTCATTCACTTTATTAATTGAGCTTTTCAACAATGTCGAGAAGGCATTCTCTGTTTCCGTTTTATTCTCGGTTGAAACAGAACTAAAAGCGGGCGTTGAAAAAGTATTCTGTAACCCTTTAGTCTGTTCAGACATTGCCCGCATTTGGGCTAATAAATCATTGACACCAATTGTATTATTACTCATCATTTTTCTCTTTAATATCGGTTATCATAATATCACTGTGCAGATCGAATAAAATGCTGTTCGAACAAAGTATTAGGCACTAGGAACCTCAACACCTTCTTTGCGCATTCTTGCTAATTTATAACGTAATGTACGCTGACTGATTCCCAGTTTATCCGCTGTGTCCTTACGACATCCTTTTGTTTCTTTAATTGCTTGAAGAATTAAATCCCATTCATGATGGCGTAAACCACCATTTAACGAATCAGAAATTTGTTCACTCTTATGCTTATTAAATTCACAAGCATTTCCATTGAAATCACTGTTTTCTGTTATTGTTTCATTTTCTGCAACAGATACCTTATTTATATCTGCAACTGAATTTAGTTGACTATTGAAACTCATATCAGTAAAAGAATGCGGTTCAATATCCACGGGGAAATAAATATCTTCCTTTGTTATTTTTTCATTTTTATGCAAGATCATTGCACGTTGTATTACATTATCTAATTCTCTAACATTACCCGGCCATGGATAGGCTTCCAATTTTTCACATGCCTTTAATGTTAGCTTGGGGATCGCATTTCCCATTGATCGTGCATTCTTTGTAATTATATGTTCAGCTAGGGGAATAATATCTTTGCATCGGTTATTCAACGAATGAATATGTAAAGGGAAAACATTCAGTCTGTAATATAAGTCTTCACGGAAACGACCTCTTTTAACTTCATCCAACATATTGCGGTTTGATGTTGCGAGTACTCTTACATCTAAATCAATAATTTTATTACCCCCTAAACGTTCAACCTCACGTTCCTGTAGTACTCGTAATAATTTTGCTTGCAAACCTAAATCCATCTCTGATATTTCATCAAGAAGTAATGTACCACCCTGTGCTTGTTCAAATTTACCCGGACTGGATTTATAAGCACCCGTATAGGCTCCTTTTTCGTAGCCAAATAACGTTGCCTCTAACATATTTTCAGGGATTGCTGCGCAGTTAATCGCAATAAATGGATTTGCTGACCGGTTAGATTGTTTATGAATATACTGCGCAACCACTTCTTTACCCGTACCACTGTCACCAGTAATCATGACCGTTGCATCATTCGGGGCAACCCGTTTTGCTATTTCAAATACACTTTTGCTATTTTCATCGACAGCAATAATGTCATCTTCACTGATGTCCGCATATCCAACATAACGTTCAACCATATTCACTAATACTTCAGCTTCAAAGGGTTTAACCAGATAATCTACCGCACCATTTCTAATACTTGCAACGGCTTGCTCAATAGAGCCATAAGCGGTCATTAACATAACCGGGAGTTCCGGTTTAGTATTTTTTATTTTTGTTAATAAATTAGTGCCTTCCATATTAGGCATATGAATGTCACTTATAACCAAATCAACGTCTTGCTTATCCAGATAATGCAAAGCTTCTCGTCCGTCATTAACCGAACTTACATTGTAACCGGCACATTCTAATGTGTCGCTCAATGCTTCATTTAAAGAAATATCATCTTCTACCACTAGTACAGTTGCTCTATTCATTATATTGACCTTTAAATCTAAAATTCATTTTATGCACTCTGCTGTATTCTAATTTCTGTATCTTCATCAAAAATGGGTATTTGAATATTAAACACGGTTCCCTGTGGCTCAACTTGTGCCACCGATATTTCACCGCTGTGTGCATGAATAACCGCACGAACAACCGCCAAACCTAATCCTGTGCCATCGGATCTTGTTGTAAAAAAAGGTTCGAATACATTGGCAATATTCTCCTCTTTAATACCTGTCCCATTATCCTGAATTTCTATTATTAAATTATTTCCATTTAAATATGTTTTAAGACGTAATTTCCCATTTTCACCCATGGCTTGAATGGCATTAACAAATAAATTAATAAGTGAACTGATTAACATCTGCCGATTCCCTTTCAGGAACACATCACCCTCAATACTGTTTTTCCATTCAAAATGGGTATATGATGCCTCGATATGTGTTTCGATGGTTTGCATTAACTCAGCAACTAGGTCTGCCAGAGAAAATACCGTATTGGATAAGTTAGAACCTCGCGCATACATCAGCATATCATTCACTAAATGTTCTAAATGACGTAATCGAGCCATTAGCTTTTCACTAAGAATGGTACGATCATCATTGCTCAGGTTTTGACGTTTCAAATTTGACGAATAGAGAATCGCTGAAGATAATGGAGTTCGGATCTGGTGGGCGAGTGATGCAGCCGTTTGCCCCATCGTAACAAGGCGTTGTTGCTGGTTTAGGTTATTTTGCAGTATTTTTTGCTCAGTAACATCATTCAATAAGATGATTTGTCCAGGCTGTTCCCCTAATGGACAAGTTGACAACGTGACCCAACGACCATTTTTTAACGCTATCTCATGTTTGTTGTTCTTAATATCAAAAACACGTGCTGATACGTTATTCCATGATTGTTGTTCTAGTGGTTCACCTAATAGTTCTAAAGCAATCGCATTATAGTTTTGTATAACACCTTCACCATCCAGTACAACGACACCGGCCGGTAAGGCGTGTAAAATAGATTCCAGACGCTTTGCGAGTTGTTCTTTTTCCTGAAGTTCTTTAATACGTTCAGACTTCGTGGTAACCAGTTCTTCGGTTAATAATGCCAC
>VAPK010191018.1_pt1 | contig 54121 bp, 53 predicted proteins | sample 3395031 | NCBI WGS metagenome assembly VAPK01 (sample SAMN08290443, study PRJNA428436) | hydrothermal vent metagenome | isolation source: Deep-sea hydrothermal vent chimney 1 | place: Pacific Ocean: Juan De Fuca Ridge
ACCTTCGTTCATGGCTAATAGTTTTTGTGTTTTTAAAATTTCTTCATCGACACATTCATCAAACCAGCCAACTGATTCTTCTTTAACTTTCCATGCTTTATCCCAACTTTGTGGGTGACCAATACGAATGGCTGTTGCAACCGTATCCGGATCGTCAACCATTTCACCACGCATAAAGGGCGCAGAACCGGCCGCCTGATAACCGACCATTTTCGGTCGTGAGTTTACAATGCCGTGTTCATGATACTCGGTATACCCCATCCAGTGTGCCGTGATGTTGCCAGCATTACCAACAGGAATACAATGGAAGTCGGGCGCACAACCTAACTCTTCTACAATTTCAAAAGCTGCTGTTTTTTGGCCTTGCAAACGGAACGGGTTAATGGAATTAACAATCGTAACCGGTGCATCCTCACCCACTTCTTTTACTAGTTGCATACCCACATCGAAGTTACCATTAATTTGTAATACGGTAGCTCCGTGCATCATCGCTTGCGCAAGTTTACCGAGTGCAATTTTACCTTCGGGGATTAATACGAATGCGGTAATGCCAGCACGCGCGGCATAAGCTGCTGCTGCTGCTGAAGTGTTACCCGTTGAAGCACAAATAATAGCTTTACTGCCTTGTTCAACAGCTTTAGTTACGGCCATGGTCATACCACGATCTTTAAAAGATCCCGTTGGATTTAAACCTTCGTACTTCACATAAATATCTACCTCTTTACCAATGATGCGAGGAATATTATTTAAACGAATTAAAGGTGTGTTACCTTCACCTAAACTAATAATACGCGTGTCATCATGCACAGGAAGACGATCGCGGTATCTATCAATTAAACCGGTATAACGAGGACGCATGGTCATTTTATTTCTCCCAAACTTAAACTTTTTAAATTCTATAGTACCAATATAAAACATTGTCCGTCATTGTGAGAAAGAATTAAAAAAAATTTATTTTTAATTCTGACGCGGCAATCTTATTCAGTATGCCACTTATCTTTAAGATTGCCGCGCTTACTCTGTTCGCTCGCAATGACGATTAACTTTTATCCTAAACTTTCAACGCGAATACGAGTCACTTCACCCTGAATTGTATTTAACGCTTCTACTTCATTCAGTGCTTTGTTCATATTATTTTCCAACACGCGATGCGTTAAGATAATAATATTGGCTTTATCCGAACCGGCCATTGGTTCTTTCTGAATAATCGCTTCAATACTGATCTCTTTTTCACCCAAAATGCGGGTAACTTCGGCAAGCACACCGGGCTTATCGTCCGCTTGCATACGCAGGTAATACGCTGTTTCAACTTTTTCCATCGGTAGTATAGCAATGTCCGACAATGAATCAGCCTGAAAGGCTAAGTGAGGAACACGATTATCAGGGTCACTGGTTAACACCCGCACCACATCGACAATATCGGCCACCACTGCCGAGGCAGTGGGTTCAGCACCGGCACCGGCACCGTAATAAAGTGTCGGGCCGACTGCGTCACCCTGCACTAAGACGGCATTCATTACACCATCTACATTGGCAATTAAACGACGTTCAGGAATAAGAGTAGGATGCACACGTAATTCAACACCTTCTGCTGTTCGACGGCTAATACCTAAATGTTTAATTCGATAACCCAGTTCTTCTGCATAGGTCACATCGTCTTGCGACACTTTGCTAATGCCTTCGGTGTAGGCTGCTTCAAACTGCAAGGGAATACCGAATGCAATGGACGCAAGAATGGTTAACTTATGTGCTGCATCAATCCCTTCAACATCAAAAGTGGGATCGGCTTCGGCATAACCAAGTGCCTGTGCTTCTGCTAACACATCGGCAAAGTCACGACCTTTGTCACGCATCTCGGTTAAAATAAAATTACCCGTACCATTAATAATACCGGCTAACCATTCAATAGAGTTACCCGCCAAACCTTCACGGATAGCTTTAATAATAGGAATGCCTCCGGCCACCGCTGCTTCAAACGCAACCATCACACCTTTTGCCTGTGCCGCAGCAAAAATTTCGTTGCCGTGTTTGGCAATTAAGGCTTTATTCGCGGTCACAATATGTTTGCCGTTATCGATTGCTTTTAAAACTAACTCTTTCGCCAAAGTGTCGCCACCAATCAGTTCGACAATAATATCAATGTCGGCATGGGTAACAACCTCATTTGGATCGGCAACAACATGAATAGCCGACACATCACAGTCACGTTTTTTATTAATATCACGTGCGGCAGCATAGCTCACTTCGATACCACGCCCTGCACGACGCGAAATTTCATCTGCATTGCGTTGCAGAACATTCACTGTTCCACTACCTACGGTGCCTAAACCTAAAACGCCAACCTTTACTGGTTTCAAAATTCCTAACCTCTTATTACTTATATGTCATTCCCGCCTTCGCAGGTATGACAACCTCAATTAAAATCTGTACTGAATTTCATTAATTAATCTTCTATCCGAAACATATCACGAATACCACGAATGGCCTGACGGGTACGATGTTCATTTTCTATTAAACCAAAACGCACATAGCTGTCACCATAATCACCAAAACCGATACCGGGTGATACAGCTACTTTTGCTTCTTTTAATAATAATTTCGAAAACTCTAACGAACCTAAATGTTGATACTGTTCAGGAATGGGAGCCCAGACAAACATGGTGGCTTTGGGTTTTTCAACTTGCCAACCCAATGCACACAAACCTTCACATAAAACATCACGACGTTTACGATACATATCACAAATTTCGGTCACACATTCCTGCGGACCTTCTAATGCAGCAATAGCCGCAACCTGAATCGGGGTGAACATGCCATAATCCAGATAGGATTTCATTCTGGCCAGTGCTGCCACTAAAATAGAGTTACCCACCATAAAACCCACTCGCCAACCCGGCATATTATAACTTTTGGATAGCGAGAAAAATTCAACTGCCACTTCACGCGCGCCGGGTACTTGCAAAATAGACGGTGCTTTATAACCGTCAAAAACGATGTCGGCATAAGCCAAGTCATGCACCACCCAAATTTGATGTTCTTTGGCGATGGCCACCACTTTTTCGAAAAATTCTAGCTCAACACATTGTGTTGTTGGATTGCCGGGGAAATTAAGCACCAACATTTTTGGCTTTGGCCAAGAATCTTTAATCGCTTTTTCAAGTTCTTCAAAAAAGTCATTGTCGGGGGTCATTTGTACATGACGAATATCGGCACCGGCAATAATAAAACCATAAGGATGGATTGGGTACGCGGGGTTCGGCACCAATACGGCATCCCCCGGCCCGACAGTTGCCATTGCCAGATGGGCCAGGCCCTCTTTGGAACCAATGGTAACAATGGCTTCTGTTTCTTGATCTAAATCCACATCAAAGCGTTTTTTATACCACTGACAGATTGCCCGACGTAAACGCGGAATACCCCGGGACAATGAATAGCGATGCGTGTCCTGACGTTGTGCCACTTCCACGAGCTTGTCGACAATATGTTTAGGCGTTGGCTGATCTGGATTACCCATCCCAAAATCAATAATATCTTCGCCACGCGCACGCGCCTCGGCCTTTAACTCGTTAACAATGTTAAAAACATAGGGCGGAAGCCGCTTAATTCGGGGAAAATCTTCAATCAAAGCCTGATAACCTGTTATTTTGCAAAAATTTGCTTATAAATGAAATAAACTACGCATTATGCCGTAAAATCGTCTCAACATAAAACGTTGTTTTTCAATAAATTGTTAGGATAGGAATATTAACGCATGACCCAATTTAACCTCGAAACGACCCATAAATTGGTTATCCAAAGTTATGACAGCGGTGAAATCAATATTGCCCTTTCAGGCAACCAAAATAGCGAAACAAGCGGCAATCATATTCAGTCGATGAAAAGCAGTTTTATACTCACGCCCAACCAAATTATCGAGCAGTGGCAATACAGCGCCGTCAGTGAATGGTCGTTAGAAAGCTTTAAACTACTGATTTCACAACAACCCGAGTTGGTGATTCTTGGCACTGGCAAAAACCTGACCTTCCCCGACCATCAGGCCTTGCAGTCATTTCACCAAGCCGGTATTGGTGTTGAGGTGATGAATACCGCCTCTGCCTGCCGTACTTTTAATGTACTGGTTTCAGAGAATCGTTTTGTAGTGGCCGGATTATTAATAATTTAAACAGCCGCTGAGGGTAAAGCCCCATCAACCGTAAATTCATTGATATTAAAACCATAAACCTTGCTGTCATCCCGACTGGAAAAGCGCACATTATTGGCGGTGGTGCTGCATATCCATTGACTCTTATATAAAGGCTCGTTAACCATTAAGGCATTGGCGGTATAAAGAGCGATATTAATACCTTTTTTTACATCCCTTGCCGACGAATATTCAAAGGCTTCTATTCCTGCTTCGCGCATGGCACTCCCCAATGTCTGGGTAACCGTGTAACTGGCAGGATGCCGCAAAGCATCGCTGTGTTCACTAAAGGCAATATCGTGTAGCCGCAGTCCTTTTTCTGAATAATACCGCCCGGCAAATACGGTGTGTTCAGTAATAAATTTTTTAGATTTAGGTGGCTCCATCATCCCGTTCCAAAACAAAAAACGATAATAACTGCATTCAATTAATAAGGTTTCGATGGTTTTAGAGCCATATAACAAGCTCGGTTCAAATCGAGACCCAAAACGAGAACCGTGCTTTAACGGTGGATAGCGAAACGGGGTTGAAAATAAATAGTGCAGATGGCGAGTATTACTCATGACAGGTGGCTTGGTTGTTTCTAACAGCAACTCCAAAATTGCCTGTTCTTCAAGAGAGTCGACAATGCGGGTCGTGGCGATTTGTTGCTGACTTTCCACGATACGTACAAAGTCATCACTAATGGTGGTGATATGTTGTTGTGCATTGCTCCGTACCCAGATATCCATATCTTTATTTTTTAAGCCTGTTTAAATTTTTGCACGGATTGCATCGAGGTATTCCACCACATAGGCTAACCCCGTTACGGTTTTTATTTGTTCCGTCGGTATGCCACCCGTGTGGCTATTTTCGGTCTGCATCCAATGCTGCATGTCTTGGGCTTGCCCTCCAACTAGCGCAAACAAGCTGCGGTAACAGCGTATAAATAATAACGCTAGTTCGCCTGATTTTGTTTTTGGGTCAATACCATTGCGGAAATTACTACGATCTTTGCCAATAATCCGACCTAAATCGGCCTGAGGCACACCCAAAGCCTTACCTGCATTCGTAAATGCCTTTGCCAGTACCTTTTCTTCGCTTAAAACCGCATGGATTGCTACGCTCATTATAAACACCCCTTAAATACGATGTATATACTACATTATATAGATAAAAAATGTATTTGCAACGTAAATATTAGCCATTAGTGAAATGCTTACGATTATTTAGACTATTGTTCTTTAAAAAGCGCATCTCCCGAAAAACCCTCACTTTCCAGTATTTCACGCAATTTACGTAAGGCTTCGATTTGAATTTGGCGAACACGTTCACGCGTGACTCCAATGGAATTACCTACATCTTCCAGTGTCGATATATCATGGCCGTGCAAACCGAAACGGCGCTCAACAACCTCTCGCTGTTTGTCGGTGAGCTTTTCAAGCCAAATCTCAATATTGTCTTTTACATCTTTATCCTGGAGTAAAAGAATGGGATCGTTATTGGCATCATCGGGGATCGCATCGAGTAATGAATTTTCACCATCGGGACCAATGGGTGAATCAACCGAGGTAATGCGTTCATTTAATCCCAACATCCGTTTTACGTCACCGATAGGCTTATCCAGCATTTCGGCAATTTCTTCTGGGCTGGGTTCATGGTCGAGTGTTTGCGCTAAATGCCGCGCAGCACGTAAGTAAATATTAATTTCTTTGACAACATGAATCGGTAAACGAATAGTACGAGTCTGGTTCATAATGGCTCGTTCAATGGTTTGACGGATCCACCAAGTGGCATAAGTTGAAAAGCGAAAACCCCGTTCAGGATCAAATTTTTCAACTGCGCGAATTAAGCCTAAATTACCTTCTTCGATTAAGTCCAGCAAAGCTAAACCTCTGTTTAAATAACGACGAGCAATTTTTACAACGAGTCGAAGATTACATTCGATCATTTTTGCGCGAGACTTTTCATCCCCTTTTAAGGATTTGCGAGCATAAAAAACCTCTTCTTCTGCTGTTAGTAATGCGGAAAATCCAATTTCGCTAAGATAAATTCGGGTTGCATCTAGCTGTCCGTTAGAAACTGAACCTGCTGCAAATTTTTTGGTTTCTTCTTCAACTTTTTCAACAACACCATCGCTTCCGAGATCAAGTTCGGTTTCCTCGACATCATCTTCAAGGTTTACATCGATTGTTGCATCTACTTCAGTCGCATCCATTGAGTTTCCATCCTGTTTTTGTTTATTATTTTTTTCCATTTTCATTACCTACTGAAAAATCACTATTCTGTGGTTAGAATAACTTAGGCAAGTAACGAACCGGGTTAACGGGTTTTCCATTCTTACGGATTTCAAAATGTAACATTGAATGATTTTCCCCATTACTACCCATATCGGCAATATGCTGTCCTAACTTTACTTTTTGTTGCTCTTTTACCCATATTTTTTTGTTATTGGCATAGGCACTAAGATAGGTGTTGTTATGTTTTATAATAATAAGCTGTCCGTAGCCACGTAGACCACTGCCACTATACACAACTCTACCAGCAGCTGCAGCTAGAATTCGTTGACCACGTTTACCTGAAATTCCAATTCCTTTTTTACCATGTTTTGAACTAAAACGGCGTATAATTTTACCTCGGGTGGGCCAATGCCATACAATATTCGATGCATAATTCGATTTCTGAGCTTTATGTGTTCTTTTAGTTTTGGCCCGCTTCCGCCAGATACTTCTTTTTGTCTGTTGTACCACCTTACGATGCTCTCGACGTACTTTGTATTCTGGCGTGTGTGCTTTTTTCGCAGATCGGATATATGTATTTTGTGACGCACGTCTCACTAAGGAAGGGTAGAGCTGAATTTCCTGATTCGGCTTTATCAGATAAGGGTAATCAATGTCATTCCACAAGGCTATTTGGCGATAATCATAGCCATAAAACCAAGCAATTGAATACAAAGTTTCACCCTTTTGCACCCGATGATATTTAGGGGGGCGATACAATTCACGTTTAGAGTGGAAAGAAGTTGTTTTAGCATTCGATTTTAAATATTGTGTACAACTTATTAAGCTAAGACTAATAAGTAATAAATAAATAATTTTTAAATATCGACTTTTTTGCATTAACTTCTCAATACAAAATACGCAACAACAATAATAATAACCATACCCCAACCAATGACATCGATATGTTGTCGCAGGTTACGTTCCATTTTTTCACCGCCTAAATAAATTAAACCCGCCACCAAATAAAAACGTGACGCTCGACCAATAACAGATGCAATAATAAAGGGGAAAAGTGCCATCCCTACCACGCCAGAGGTAATGGTAATTAATTTATAAGGTATCGGTGAAAAACCGGCAATAAAAATAACGCCAATCCCCCATTCATGAAACCAGTATTTAATCGTTTCATATTTATCCCAATACCCCACTGACTTTATAATGGGTTCGACCGCATCAAAAGCCAAAGCACCAATCGCATAACCCAATAACCCACCCAACACCGACATAATCGTGGTGAGCAAAGCATAACGCCATGCTTTTTCACGCTCGGCTAAACACATGGGTGCCAGCATCACATCCGGTGGTGGGAAGGGGAAAAAAGAGGATTCAATAAAACTTAAAATTGATAAATAAAGGGGGGCTTTAGGGTGTTTAGAGTAAACCAATGCACGGTCGTACATATAACTGAATAACTTCACAATCGAGTGCCTTTTACTAAGGGAACAAAACTTACCATATCAAGGTTCTGTTTAATAAATTCATCACCTTCACGAGTAATACATAATAACTGTTGACGACCTTGTTCACCACTGGGAATAACCAGACGTGCGCCTTCGGCTAATTGCTGTAACAGCTCAAATGGCACCTCATCGGGTGCAGCCGTTACTATAATTGCATCATACGGTGCAAAACCACTCCAACCTTTATAGCCATCGTAATGTTTTAAATTAACATTACGCAGCTCTAGCATGGATAATATTTTTTTTGCACGCGGGATAAAATGTTGAATACGTTCAATACTAAAAACCTGCTCCGCAAGTTGAGCAAGTATCGCAGTTTGGTAGGCTGAACCCGTGCCAATTTCCAGCACCTTACCCAACTTGCTGCTGCCACCCAATAAAACTTCGGTCATACGAGCCACAATATAGGGTTGTGAAATTGTTTGCCCACTGCCAATGGGTAAGGCGGTATCTTCATAAGAGCGACTGGCTAAAGCTTCATCCACAAAAATATGCCGGGGAGTGTTACGCATGACCTCGAGTACATTTTCATTTTTAATGCCTTTCGCTCGTAAACGCTCTATTAAACGATTACGGGTACGCTGCGATGTCATCCCTATACCCTGAATATCTACAACTGACATTTAAATTTTCGCTTATTCATATTTTTTTAGCCAACTTGCAACCGTCGATACCGTATCATGGTGTGTTAAATCAACTTTAATGGGGGTAATGGAAACATAGTGATGTTTAACTGCATAGAAATCGGTGCCCTCACCTTCATCTTTTTCTTTCCCCGGAGGGCCAACCCAGTAAATGGCGCGTCCACGCGGATCCTTTGATTGGATCACTGGTTCGGCTTTATGCCGATGCCCAAGACGCGTTGCCTGTAAACCTGCAATATCGTCCCAAGGTAAATCAGGAACATTGACATTGAGCAAGGTATCAACCGGTAAATCCGATGTATGAATACGTTCGACAAGCATTTTAACAACTTTTACGGCGGTATCGAAATGTTGATAGTCAGGGCCAAGCAAGGACACTGCCAAAGACGGCAAACCTAAAAAACGCCCTTCCATGGCGGCGGCAACCGTGCCTGAATAAAGTACGTCATCACCCAAATTAGCACCGGCATTAATCCCAGATACCACCATATCAGCCTCGGTTTTAATTAAGCCGGTAATCGCTAAATGCACACAATCTGTAGGGGTGCCATCAACCCGAATAAAACCATTGGGCATTTCGGTTGCCCGAATAGGGTATTCAAGCGTTAGGGAATTGCTAGCACCACTGCGATCCCGGTCGGGAGCAACAACGGTTAATTGAGCCAGTTCGCTCAGGCCATCGACAAGTGCATTGATACCCGTTGCTGCATAACCGTCATCGTTACTTATAATTATATGCATTCGTTAAAAAACCTGTTCATTCAATGTGTTAGTTGCACAATAAAGAACCAACTATACGTCAAATACGGGCTTTGTTCGAGTACAAATACAAAAACTGATCTTTATTTTAAATTGTACTTTGCTCCTTGTATAACGCTAGTGTACCCTTTTGTTTTAAATACAAATTCTATACTCAAAAGATGACAACCGATAACAACAATAACGATGATTTTCTCGAAGCAATGAAAGGTGTTAACCCTATTGAGCAGTCAAGTCGTGTTCAGCACAAAAAAACAAAACCTTCCACTCGCCCGCAACAAACACTGCACGATGACCAACAAGTACTAGTCGATATGTTAAGTGAACCGGATGATCTCAGCAGCATTGAAACAGGCGATGAACTTTTCTTTTCACGCACCGGTTTACAGCACAAAGTAATTAAACAATTAAAACGTGGTGAACTGAGTATTCAGGCTGAACTTGATTTACACCGACTCACAAAAAAAGAAGCGCGCGAGGCAGTGGTGGAATTTCTTCATTACTGCACCAGTAACCATTTAAAACAGGTGCGTATTGTTCATGGCAAAGGCCACGGTTCGCCCGGAAAAATCCCGGTACTTAAAACATTAGTGAACCACTGGTTACAACAGCGTGACGAAATTCTAGCATTTTGTTCGGCGCGGCCTTGTGATGGCGGGACAGGAGCAATTTATGTTTTACTAAAAAATGTGAATAAGTGAAAACACTATTATTTAAAATAATTAATCAATAACACACAAAATCTCACGCAGCACACAAGTTGCATAAGTTCCACTGGGTAAAGAAAACATGATTTTTAAGGAATCCGCACTCAACTGATAGATTAGTTCGGGAACTAACAAGCGAATTGCACGACGATCTTGTTGCAAACCTTGTTTGATCAGTCCATCAGAAAATTTCAGGTTGGAGTGGATAATCTTTTCTTCTAATTCTTTAACCTTAAACTGCGTTGTTAAATCCCCTTTACCCCACAAGGCCGCACTGGGATGAATGTCGCCTTGTTTTAATCTTGTTTGTAGTTCTTTGTCCACTTTGTCAACCCTAAAAAAACTACGACTGGCGTTTAATGTTGCGACATCGCCATCCATTATGGTATTCCATGTTTTATCTTTCACTCTTTGCGAAACAATTTCGTTAAATAAAAAACTACGTGCAGCCGACAGGTAAATACTTTTCTTATTACGATTACATTTTATTTTTCCGGAAAATAAATGGCTAGCATTGCTTAAATTATTCTCATTGCGACCAAAACGCTGCGAACCAAAGTAATTTGGTACCCCTTGTTCTTTTACATATTGAATTCGATTTTCAATACTTAAAACATCCCCATCAAGATTACGTAATGTAATATCAAATTTGTTTAATTTGATGGCACCCCGTTTAAGTTTTTTGGTGTTACGAACAGAATCAAGTACGCTAATAGACTCGGATTCCAACCCGTTAAAATCAGGTATGGACTTAATGGGAAAGGGCAAGCAAAACCATTGCGTGGTAATGGCGTTTTTATCTTTTAAGCCTGCGTAAGCAATATAACGTGGCTGAATATGAAAGTGTTTTGCAAGACGTTCACATACATCAAGAGTATTAAGACCACTTTTTTTAATTAATAAAAATAAATGTTCACCCTCACCGGATGGTTCAAAGCTGAGTTGTTCAGTAACAATAAAATCGGATGGTGATTGTTTCATTTGACCTGATGCTGTCGGCATACCGTAAGCATAAGCCAATGAAGAAAAATGAGATGTCATAAATTATTTTTTAAGTAACACACTGGCTTGAACGGCAATGCCTTCGCCACGTCCCGTAAACCCCATACCTTCGGTTGTAGTCGCTTTTATATTGATATTCGATTTATCAGTTTGTAAGTCTGCCGCAATATTTTTTCTCATACTGCTGATATGAGGAGCCATTTTTGGAGTTTGTGCGATAATGGTGATATCGATATTCTGTATTTGATAATCGTCAGCTTTCATTAACACCACAACATGGCGCAATAAAATACGACTATCTACATTTTTAAATTCATCACTGCTATCGGGAAAGTGTTTGCCGATATCGCCCTTTGCTAATGCACCTAAAATGGCATCGCATAAGGCATGTAAAACCACATCACCATCTGAATGCGCTAATAAACTCTTTGCATACGGAATGCTCACACCACCTAGTATTATGGTATCGCCATGATTAATTTTATCCGAAAACTTATGCGCATCGAATCCATTACCAATTCTGATATCCATGTTAGTCCTGTTAGGTTAAGTAAATTCTTGCTGACCTAGATAAAACGCGGCTAGTTGTAAGTCATCGGGCTGAGTAATTTTAATATTGCAGCTACGACCTTCAACCATAACGGGTTTTAATCCTATTTGTTCGATGGCAGAGGCTTCATCGGTAACTGCTATTTTTTTTCCCTGACATTCAATTAATGCTTTGTGCAGCGTGCCAATGCGAAACATTTGCGGGGTTAATGCGTGCCAGAGGTTTTCTCTGTTTTCAGTCGATTGAATCTCATGCAACGATGAGCCCGACACGCGTTTCATAGTGTCACGTACGGGTAAGCCTAAAATTCCGCCTACATCATGTGTTTTAAGTTTTGTTACCAAACGAATAATATCATCGACAGGTACACAGGGGCGTGCGGCATCGTGCACCAAAACCCAGTCATCATCGTCTGCGATTGTTTTTAAATAGTTTAATGCGGATAATACGGAATCACTGCGCTCAGCGCCCCCTTCCACAATTTGAATGGGATGCACGTTCACTGTCGACAAGTTTATAAAGTATTCATCGTCGTCTGACAACGCAACAATAATTTTATTGAAAATTTCACAAGCAGCCAGTTTATTGAGCGTATGCTCAATAACACTGCGGCCATTAACGCGAATATATTGTTTAGGCATTGCCGCACCAACACGGCTACCAATACCTGCTGCCGGTATAATTGCCCATATTTTTGGAGTGTTCGTTGAATCGTTCACTGTTCTAAAAATTCTCAACCATTAAGGATAATTTTAAGTCTGGTCATTGTAAGCGATAGCGCAGCAATCTTGGTAGATTATACAGCTAGCAAGAAGGTTGCAGTGCATCGTTCACAATGACAGATTCTTATTTTTCAATAACCTGAAAAAAGGTTTCATCTTTTTTGATCATTCCAAGTTCACTACGCGCACGTTCTTCAATAGCCTGTAAACCTGACTTAAGATCTTTTACCTCTGCATCCAGTGCATCATTTCGTTTTTTTATACGTGCATTTTGCCGTTGTTGTAATTTTATTGTTTTTTCCAGTTTCCAAGCTGCCGTTACGCTACCTTCGCCAATCCATAAATCATATTGAAGTACTACGATTAAAATACTTAATAAAATAGCGAGATAGCGTGTCGGCATTTCATTTACTTAGCATTGCAAAAAGCCTGCTTTCCCGGATAAGTTGCCGCACCGCCAAGCTGCTCATTAATACGTAATAATTGATTGTATTTGGCGATACGATCAGAACGTGACATTGAACCTGTTTTAATTTGGCCACTCGCTGTTGCAACGGCCAAGTCGGCAATGGTGGTATCTTCAGTTTCACCTGAACGATGCGAAACAACAACAGTATAACCTGCATCCTTTGCCATCTGAATGGCTGCAAAGGTTTCGGTTAATGTACCAATTTGATTTACTTTAATTAAAATTGAGTTAGCAATATTATTATCAATCCCTTTTTTGAAAATTTCAGTATTGGTAACAAATAAATCATCCCCGACTAATTGTACTTTTTTACCTAAGCGTTCCGTTAATTCAGCCCAACCATCCCAGTCATCTTCGGCCAAGCCATCTTCGATACTAATAATAGGATATTTATTAAACCATTCTTCGAGTATATCAATAAATTCAGAGGCGGTTAAAATTTTATCTTCCGATTTTAAATGGTATTTACCATCTTCATAAAACTCACTACTGGCAGCATCAATAGCAATCATAATGTCTTCACCTGCTTTATAACCTGCTTTTTCAATGGCTTCCAGAATAACCTTAATCGCTTCTTCGTTAGATGATAAGTCTGGTGCAAAACCACCTTCATCACCCACGGTGGTGTTTAAACCTTTTGCTGACAGCACATTTTTTAAAGTATGAAAAACTTCTGAACCCATTTGAATGGCCTGCACAATATCTTTTGCGCCAACCGGCACAATCATAAATTCCTGCAAATCGACACTATTGTCTGCATGTTCACCACCATTGATAATATTCATCATTGGTACAGGTAAACTAAAGTCATTGCCGGTTTTCAAATATTCATACAATGGAATACCTTTATCATTAGCCGCCGCATAAGCCGAGGCCATGGATACTGCCAGTATCGCATTGGCACCGAGTTTACTTTTGTTATCGGTACCATCTAATTTAATCATGATGTTATCAATATTTACTTGATCACTCACATCTTGTCCAACTAACACGTCTGCAATTTCTTTATTAATATGGCCAATGGCTTTAAGCACACCTTTACCCATAAATTTAGACTTATCACCATCACGTAATTCAATGGCTTCGCGCGCACCCGTTGACGCACCGGATGGCACGGCAGCACGCCCCATTATTCCATTGTCCAGAATGACATCCGCTTCAATCGTTGGGTTGCCGCGTGAATCAATAATTTGTCTTGCTATAATACGTTTAATCTTTGACATTAATTTCTCTCATCTTTCATTCCAGATAAGCACATTCTTATCTGGTTGCGTTGTTAAAAAAACGGGCTCTTATGGCAGCTAATAATAACTACTTACCTGCTTTGTTGCGCGCCGCAGAAATAAAACCTGTAAATAATGGATGACCGTCTCTTGGCGTTGATGTAAATTCCGGGTGGAATTGGCAAGCAACAAACCAGGGATGGTCAGCAACTTCAACTACTTCGACCAGACTACCGTCTATCGATTTACCTGAAAAAACCAGACCGGCTTTTTCAAGTTGTTCTAAATACTTATTGTTAAACTCATAACGGTGACGATGCCGTTCTACAATTTCGTTCTGTTGATAACATTCATAAATTTTAGACCCGGCAACCAGTTTACAACGTTGGCCACCTAAGCGCATGGTACCACCCATGTCTGAATTTTCATCCCGCTTCTCAACTGAACCATCTTCTGCTGTCCATTCGGTGATTAAACCAATAACAGGGTCCGGTGTTGACTCTTCAAATTCGGTGCTGTGCGCTTTGCTCAAGCCCACAACATTACGCGCATATTCAATAACCGCCACCTGCATACCTAAACAAATACCAAGGTAAGGCACTTTGTTTTCACGCGCATATTGTACCGCCGAAATTTTACCTTCGACACCTCGCAAACCAAAACCACCAGGTACCAAAATGGCGTCCAGCGATTCAAGGCAACTTGTGCCATCTGTTTCAATATCTTCTGAATCAATATAAGTGATATTCACTTTTGTTTTAGTATGAATACCGGCATGAACAAGCGCCTCGGATAAAGATTTATACGCTTCGGTCAGCCCCATATATTTACCCACCATCCCGATATTAATGGTTTGTGTCGGGTTTTCCAGGTTATCCACCACGGTTTCCCAATCGGATAGATCCGCGGGCTCAGCCTTCATGCGGAGCTTATCAAGAATAATATCGTCCAGACCTTGTTCATTTAACAAACCGGGGATTCGATAAATACTGTCAACATCCAACGCGGCAATCACCGCCTCTGAATGAACATTGGTAAACAATGCAATTTTGCGTCGTTCATCTTCTGGAATATCTCGGTCAGCACGGCAGACTAAAACATCCGGTTGGATACCTATCGAACGTAATTCTTTAACCGAGTGTTGAGTGGGTTTGGTTTTAATCTCACCGGCCGTTGGTATATACGGCAGTAAGGTTAAATGAATATAGGCAACACTATGTCGCCCTTCTTCCACACCCATTTGGCGAATAGCTTCGAGAAATGGCAGCGATTCAATATCGCCCACTGTGCCACCAATTTCAACGAGGGTAATATCGGTTCCTTCTGCTCCACGTCGGATACAGCTTTTAATTTCATCCGTAATATGCGGGATAACCTGAACCGTGCCACCGAGATAATCACCTCGGCGTTCTTTGCTGATCACTTTTTCGTAAATCTGCCCGGTGGTAAAATTGTTGTTTTGCGTCATGGTTGAACGAATAAAACGTTCGTAATGGCCTAAATCAAGATCGGTTTCGGTGCCATCGTCGGTAACAAACACTTCACCATGTTGAAACGGACTCATGGTGCCGGGGTCCACATTAATATAAGGGTCTAGTTTCATCAGGGTAACTTTAAAGCCGCGCGCTTCCAAAATAGCCGCAAGCGAGGCAGCCACAATCCCCTTCCCAAGAGAAGATACAACACCACCCGTTACAAAAATGTACTTCGTCATAAAATTCCAGAATTCCTAATGAATTAAAATCAAACACACCCTACCTACCAAAGGTACGTCTGCATGTGATTTTGAGTTTTTCGCTAAGCTATTAATTTATATAATAAAATAGCAGTATAAAATATTTATCGAATAAAATAAGATTTATTTATTCTGGCATTGTATTTTGCGCGTTTTCTTATTTTGATGCAATCGTAAAAAGCCTCAAAGTGCTGATTTATGGCTATTTTTTTCTCTAATTTGGGCTGCCACACAATATTTCACAAATAATCACCATTGCGATTTAACGCAGATAAGCTCACACCTATTTAAAGTGAATTTGGTAACCGGGTTCATCGGGCAAGGCAATAAAGGGTTCACACACGCAATAGCCCACCACCTGCGCCAACACGTCATCAACGTAAATCAAAGGAATCGTATTACGTTGCCAAGGCGGTATTTCCCATTCCTGAAATAGCTTTTTTAGCTTATGTCGATGTGAACCTCGCCCCTGAGGGCAACACGTTTCTCCCCCTTGTCGGAAACGGATGGTAACGTGTTTAGATTGCAGTTGTTGTACACTTAAGCCTTTTCCCTCGCATTTTTCTGTTATTAATTGTCCAGAACCCAGAGGGTAACCTTTATCCGCTGCCCAGATTAAACTTTCAGTCTGGAATGAATTATCCATATGAACCTTGTCGGCATAAAGCTTACCTTTATAGCGCCGTACAATGGCATTATCCCAACTCACACAGGGCTGACTGTCTTCTGCCGCATTCAGTACTTCATTTAAAATTCGCATTAAATGTGTAGCATCGGGCATGCTTAATTTATTTACATTGTGTAACCAGTAACGTAAAACATTTTTTTGCCGATGCAGCGAAAGAGCACGTAAATGCAAAATTGAAATATGGTTAGCATCGGTCTCAAGCTGTTGCAAATCCATTTGTGCCAGCTCAGCAATTAATTCTTTATTTTCAGCCTGATGTTGAGTAACCCTTGCAATGGTTTTATGGATAGCAGGCCAACGTTGTTTTAAAACAGGGGTAATATATTTCCGTAAATAATTACGATCAAACTTTGTATTGGTATTAGATGGATCGTCTACCCAATTTAAGTTATTTTGTTCAGCATAATCAATAATATCCTGTTGGGTTACCGATAACAAAGGCCGACTTAAATAACCTTTAGCAAAAGGTTTAACTGCTGGCATAGCCGCCAAACCTTTTACACCACCACCACGTAAACTTTGCAACAAGAATGTTTCAATCTGATCATCGGCATGTTGTGCGGTTAACAAAAATGTTTGTTCGGTTAGCCGTGTTTTAAATGCCGCATACCGCGCTTGTCGCGCAGCGGCTTCTAAGCCAAAGCCGGTATTTTTATCAACAACAATATTGATCACCTCACACAACAACTGATATTGCTGACATTGCTGCACACAATGAGCAGCCCATTGTGAGGAGTCCGCATGTAATTGGTGGTTAATATGCACAACACCGAGGTTGTTAATATGCTGACGATCTTTTAACTCGGCAAGTAGATGTAGTAAAACATGGGAGTCAAGCCCACCACTATAAGCAAGCAGATAGTGTGCCTCTGCTTGTTTATAAGGTGAATGAAGTTTAGATAAGTCGCGCCAGAACGATTCGACTGTGAGCATTAAGCACTTTTTTCTTCAAAATTACCAATCGCCATTAAATGTTGATAACGATCTTCTAACAGCTTGTCCAAAGGAATTGTTTTTAAATAAGCGAGTTGTTCAACTAAAGCATGTTTAAGCGATTGTGCAACCGTATCGTGATCACGATGCGCACCACCTAGTGGTTCTTCAACAATGCCATCGATTAAATCAAGTTCTTTAAGACGTTCGGCTGTTAAACCCATGGCTTCAGCGGCTTCACTGGCTTTGTCTGCACTTTTCCATAAAATAGTGGCACAGCCTTCAGGGGAAATCACCGAGTAGGTACTGTATTGCAACATTAAGGTTCTGTCGGCAACACCAATGGCGAGCGCACCACCCGAACCGCCTTCACCAATCACCGTACTAATGATGGGGGTCTTGAGTTCTGACATTTCTAACAAGTTGCGTGCAATTGCTTCACTCTGATTGCGTTCTTCTGCACCAATCCCGGGATAGGCGCCGGGCGTATCAATAAAGGTTAACACCGGTAATTTAAACTGCTCGGCCATTTTCATTAAACGTAATGCTTTTCGATAGCCTTCAGGACGTGGCATACCAAAATTGCGCTTTACTTTTTCTTTTGTATCACGGCCTTTTTGTTGGCCAATAATCATCACTGGCGTGTTTTCAAGTCGAGCAATGCCGCCCACAATAGCATAATCGTCTTTAAAAGCGCGGTCACCATGTAGTTCTTCAAAATCGGTAAAAATGCGTTCAATATAATCTAAAAGATAAGGCCGTTGCGGATGGCGCGATAATTGTGAAATTTGCGCCGCTTTTAAATTCGTAAAAATAGACTCGGTTAATTCACGGCTTTTACCCTGAAGACGGGTAATTTCTTCGGCAATATTAATTTCATTATCAGAGCCAACATAGCGAAGCTCTTCAATTTTAGCTTCAAGTTCAGCAATCGGTTGTTCAAAGTCGAGAAAGTTTAAGTTCATGATTTTTAATTACTTTTTAAATTATCCTAGAATAGTTACTATTATATAGTACTTTTGCTATTTGGGTCGAATATCAAACAAAATAACGCTTTTTTACGCCGATAACAATACCCAACATCCCCCAAATCAGGAATAGAAAAATAACAAAAGACAGCTAGACTTAAAGCAAAGAAGCCACGAAACGACCGTGATGGGTGAAGAAATAGATGCTGTGCATTTTTCAGCAGAGGATTTTGCAAACTTTCAGCAACATCTGCAACAGGAAAATCAGTTATTAGCAGACTGGTTTGCAAATGGACAACTGTCTTCTCAAGGCACAAAAGTAGGCTTTGAACTCGAAGTCTGGATCGTAGATAAAAACGCCAACCCCACCCCGTTAAATGACAGCTTCTTAAAAAAGTTAAATAGCCATTTAATGTCACCTGAACTGTCACGCTTTAATATTGAATTAAACGGTAAACCCGAAGACTTACACGGCCATGCCTTATCACGTCTCCACACCTCACTTGAAAAAAGCTGGCAGCATTGTACCGACGTTGCAGCAAGCTTTGATGCATCACTTATTATGATTGGTATCTTACCCAGTGTAACCGACTCACAACTCGTACTTAAAAATATGTCTAACATGAAAAGGTACTATGCACTCAACAAGCAAGTACTGGCACAACGTAAAGGTAAACCATTACAACTGGATATTGTTGGCCGTGAACATTTAAAAACTCAACACCATGATGTGATGCTGGAATCAGCCACCACTTCCTTTCAATTACACTGGCAAGTTCCCATTAAACAATCCGTACGTGCCTATAATGCCAGCATGCTGGCATCGGCGGCCACCGTTGCCATTTCGGCCAACTCACCTTTTTTATTTGGCAAAGATCTTTGGGATGAAACACGCATTCCCTTATTTGAACAAGCCGTTGAGGTGGGTGGTTTTAACGATGCGGCCTTTGGCCCTACTAAGCGGGTAAGCTTTGGTTCCGACTATGCCAAACAATCACTGATGTCAGTTTTTCAGGAAAACATCGAACACTACCCTGTTTTACTACCAACAAGTTATAAAGAAGCAATCCACCAACTTAAATATTTACGTTTACACAATGGGACTATCTGGCGATGGAACCGTCCGTTAATTGGATTTGACGAAGTCACCCACCAGCCTCATGTACGAATCGAGCATCGGGTGATTCCGGCAGGCCCAACCATTGTGGATAATATTGCCAATGCCGCTTTTTATTATGGCTTAGCGAATTATTTAACACAATTAGCGTCACCACCTGAACACGAAATTCCCTTTAGCACCGCAAAAGATAATTTTTATAATGCAGCAAAATCAAGCCTACAAGCAAATATCAAATGGTTAGATGGTTACTCGGGAAAGATAAAGCATTTATTAACAACACAACTACTCCCCAATGCAGAACAGGGTTTACAACAAATGGACATTGCCACCGAAGATATTCACTATTACCTTGATATAATCCGCCAACGTGTCAACAATGAACAACACGGCGCTAACTGGCAACGGCACTATCTAAAAAAACATGCCTGCACAATGCAACAGCTTAGCGCTGCCTATGCCCAACGACAAAATACGGCTGAACCCGTACATACATGGCCACTCTAAAATGCTAACCACACAAACCGAACTACCTGAAAATTTTTGCCAAATGGATGCTAAACATCTACATACTATTTTAAATGGTCCGACACTTTTCCATTTAGAAGGTCGAGCGAAAGAACCCGTTTTTGTATCCACCTTATTACACGGCAATGAAACAACCGGCTTACAGGCAATACAAAAACTATTACTAAAATATAAAGACCAAAGCCTGCCGCGCAGTCTTAGTTTTTTTATTGGTAACATAGAAGCGGCAAAAAAAGAACTACGCCGACTGGAACACCAACCTGATTACAACCGCACTTGGCCCGGAACCGAACAAGCCAGCAGCAATGAAACCATAATGATGCAACAAATAAAAGATGGCATGCGTAAACGCCATGTATTTGTCAGTATCGACATCCATAATAACACCGGCTTAAACCCGCATTACGCTTGCATCAACAAATGTGAAAATACTTTTTTCCACCTTGCCCGCTTGTTTAGCCGCACCATCGTTTATTTTACCCGACCGATTGGCGTGCAGTCACAAGCCTTTGCAGACATTTGCCCTTCGGTTACCGTAGAATGTGGTCAGGTCGGGCAAAGTACATCCATTGATCATGCCTTTGAATATATCGATGCCGCACTGCATTTGTCCGAACTACCACAACACCCGATAGCAAAACAGGATATTGACTTATTCCACACCATCGCCACTGTAAAAATACCGGAACAAGCCAGTTTTAGTTTTAATGGTAAACATTGCCATATTTGTTTAGATGAAAATATCGACCATATGAACTTTAAAGAAATTGAAACGGGCACACGGCTAGGTAAACTCCACGGAGAACAAACCATTCATCTTAATGTATGGAATAATGACGGCATTAATATTGGTGAGGAATTATTTGATTATAGTAATAATGAAATTCGAACTAAAAAACCAGTGATGCCAGCAATGCTGACTTTAAATAAAAAAATAATTCGACAAGATTGTTTGTGTTATTTAATGGAACGGTATCCATTATAACTTTACTATTGTTCGCAATAACTAGCCATCTTCTATTAACATGCTGCTTAATTGTTGCGCGCCTTTTACGCAACGGTTTAAACGCCTTATTATATTTTTTATAATGTAATGATTTGATCGGGCATATTGCCTGATAGAGCCTCATACAGATTGGGGAAACAACCAATGACAGCCCCCTCTACTAACTTTTCATCTATTTGGCGTTCATAGCAACATTTATCGCAGCCCATTAAGAGCATACCTTTTTCTTTCGCTACTTTTGCTAAACGCTCTCCGATTGGATCACCGCTTACTAAGACATAATTATTATCTTCGAAGAAAAACATTCCTACTACTTCGACTCCATGTGCATCGGCTTCCAATTGCGGCAATATCATTTGCCCTAATTTATAAGATACAGAATGACCTTGCGTTGAAAAAATATATGCTACCTTCATTGTATTTCCCTTTCTTGATTTTTAAATATAACAGTGATTTGGACAGAATCGACCTAAATCTTTATACTTTGCCTCATAACAGTACCAAATATTGTACAAACTGTCACTTGTGATAATTTGACTAAGACAGAACAATCTAATGTTTCATAATTGTTCCATACTAACCTATATTAGACTTCATTAAAAAATTACTTATGCTGAGTAGCCAACATAAAAATGGTTTCTGATTTATTTCTATTCTTAATTACAAATCGTAAACAACCTTAACCTTCTCATCACCATTTAAATCTTTTAATCTATTTAATAATTCATCGGTAGGATGTACTCGCCACTGTTCGCCCAAACTTAGTTTTGCAGTTGCTTCTGGTTGCTGATAACTGATCACTATTTCACACCCCCCTTGCTGGAACGGTTGTAAGATATTTTTCAAATCATTAATATAACCATTTTTGAGTTGTGTTTTTTCCAAATTGATACAAATATGTTTAGCAAAATGTTCTCTTGCCTGGTCAATACTGTATAAATTATTGCAACTCATTCGAATTCCGCCACTGTAATCATCTACACTGACTTCACCTTCAATAATCACTACTTTATCTTTAGAAAGTAGGTGGTTAAATTTTTCAAAGCCTTCGCTAAACATAACGACTTCAATACGTGCGCTACGATCATCAATGGTAAGGATGGCCATTTTACCACGGCGGGTATTAATGACTCGCAGACCAATAATTAAACCGGCAGCAATTACGGTTTTTTTAGCAGGCCTTAAGTTTATTATTTTATCGGTAACAATTTCTGCCAATTCAGGTAGATATTGCTCAATCGGATGGCCGGTTAAATATAAACCAAGGGTTTGTTTTTCACAGGCAAGACGCTGATGATCGCCCCAGTCTTTTTGTATTTCGTATTGAGTTTCTTCCTGATTATTGTCTGAGGCAACAACTTGACTCACGCCAAACATATCGTTTTGCCCTGCCGCAATGTTTGAACTATGTTGCACTGCAATTTTAAGTGCTTTGGGTAAGCTAGCAAGTAAGGTCGCTCTATTTTGTTTGAATACATCTAGCGCACCGGCCATAATTAATGCATCCAGTGTTCGTCTATTGACTTTTTTACCATCGATACGTTGACAAAAATCAAACAGGTTTTTATATTCACCTTTTTCCTGCCTTGCTTCGATTACATCGTCTATCGCGGCTTCACCCACACCTTTAATAGCACCTAAACCGTAAATAATAGTTGTTTCATCCGAAGCCGAAAATGAAAACTTGCATTCATTTACATTCGGTGGGTTAACCGTTAGGTTCATTGTTAAACATTCATCAATAAGTGTTACCACTTTATCGGTGTTATCCATATCGGCAGAGAGTACCGCCGCCATAAAGGCGGCAGGATAATGCGTTTTTAACCATGCTGTTTGATAAGACACTAACGCATAAGCGGCTGAGTGCGATTTATTAAAACCATAACCGGCAAATTTTTCCATTAAGTCAAAAATATAGGTTGCGGTTTTTTCTTCAACGCCTCTTGCAACAGCACCTTCGGTAAAGGTGACGCGTTGCTTTTCCATTTCTTCGGCTTTTTTCTTACCCATTGCGCGACGTAATAAATCGGCACCACCCAAACTGTAACCGGCAAGCACTTGTGCAATTTGCATTACCTGTTCCTGATAAAGAATAACGCCGTAAGTTGGACTCAGGATGGGTTCCAGATCCGGGTGCGGGTAAACCACTTTAGCGCGACCGTGTTTACGATTAATAAAATCATCCACCATGCCCGACTGTAATGGGCCGGGACGGAACAAAGCCACCAGTGCAATAATGTCTTCAAAGTTATCTGGCTGTAAACGTTTGATTAAATCTTTCATGCCGCGTGATTCCAACTGGAATACAGCGGTGGTTTCAGCAGCCTTTAATAATTCAAATGTTTTTTTACAATCTAATGGAATGGATTCTATTTCGATCGGTTCTAAATGATGTACTTTGTTATAAGCATTGGTGGCAAGTACCGCCCAATTGATAATGGTTAAGGTACGTAAGCCTAAAAAGTCGAACTTGACTAAACCAATTGCTTCCACGTCATCTTTATCAAATTGCGTGACCACACTCTGGCTACCTTGTTCACAATACAACGGAGTGAAGTCGGTTAAGGTGGTTGGAGCAATCACCACACCACCGGCATGTTTACCGGCGTTGCGTGAAATACCTTCTAACGATTTTGCCATGTCGATTAAAGTGGAAACCTGTTCATCCTGATCGTACAACTCTTGCAAGGCTTCTTCCTGTGCCATTGCTTTATCCAAGGTGATACCAATTTCAAAAGGAATAAGTTTGGCAATGCGATCGACAAAACCATAGGGGTGGCCCATTACCCGCCCCACATCACGAATAACCGCTTTGGCGGCCATCGAACCATAGGTAATAATTTGCGACACTTTGTCGCGACCATAATGTTGGGCAACATAATCAATCACCCGATCGCGACCTTCCATACAAAAGTCGATATCGAAATCGGGCATGGATACCCGTTCAGGATTTAAGAAACGTTCAAACAGTAATTCATATTTGATCGGATCCAGATCGGTGATGGTAAGCGCGTAGGCCACAATGGAACCCGCACCAGAACCCCGCCCTGGGCCAACAGGAATACCCTGCTCTTTTGACCAACGAATAAAGTCGGCCACAATTAAAAAGTAACCGGGGAAACCCATTTTGATAATGACATCGAGTTCAATTTGCAAACGTTCCTTGTACTCAGTCTCGATGGCAACATCACCACCGGCAGGCAGAATCTTTTGCAAACGTTTATCGAGCCCTTTTCTTGATTCCTCAATTAAAAAATCGTCGATGGTCATTCCCTCGGGCACAGGGTAATCAGGTAAGTAGTTTTTACCAAAAATAAATTCAACATTACAACGTTTGGCTATCTCAACCGTATTTTCAATCGCTTCGGGTAAGTCGGAAAATAATTCGATCATTTCATCCGCAGAGCGAAAGTATTGTTGTTCGGTGTAATCTTTAGGCCGACGAGGGTCATCTAGCACACGCCCGTCCGAAATACACACACGTGCTTCATGTGGTTCAAAGTCTTCCTTATTCAAAAAATGAACTGAATTGGTTGCCACCACCGGCAAGTCAAATTTTATTGCTAAATTAATAGCCGCGTGTAAATACTCTTCTTCGCCTGCTCGGTTGGTTCGTTGTAACTCTAGATAAAAGTTATCTACAAATAAGGTTTGATAATATTGGATACATTGTTCGGCCAGATCCATTCGGTTTGCCAAGATTGCCTGACCAATATCCCCGTCTTTGCCACCTGATAATACAATCAAGCCTTCGGCATACTGCTGCAACCATTCGCGTTTAATAATCGGTCGGTTACGAATTTGCCCTTGCTGGTACGATAAGGAAATAAGCTTGGTCAGGTTTTTATAGCCCAACTGATTACGGCATAACAAGATAAGTTTGCTATAGCCAACATTAAGTTCGCTCTCTTCTATCCAAGCATCCACACCAATAATGGGCTTTACACCGGCCGCCATCATCGCACGGTAAAACTTGACCATCGCAAACAAATTAGACTGATCGGTAATGGCCACAGCCGGCATTTCCATTTCGGCAGTGATGGCTGCAAGCGGTTTTATCCGCACCATTCCACACGAAAGGGAATATTCGCTATGCACATTTAAATGAACGAACTGTTTAGACATTACACTATAAATTAGAGGTAAAATACTTAGTTATCATTAAGTTAGCATTTATTATTAATGCTGACTATTATATTAAAATACAGCAAAATGCTTGTTTTACTGCATTATTGAGCTTACTGGATTATGTCTCGAACCGAAACAGAAGAATGGATAAATTAGAGGAATAACTACCCCATTAGATTCAGAGCATCACGCACCGGTTTGTAGGAGCGTCGATGAATAATGGTCACTCCAAGGTCAAGTAAAGCTTGACGGTGCATGGCTGTCGGGTAACCCTTATGCTTAGCCAACCCATAGCCCGGATATTCGGCATCAAGCTGTACCATTTCCGTGTCGCGCGCCACTTTGGCAATAATGGAAGCAGCACTGATAGCCTCAACCAAAGAATCACCCTTAACAATCGCTTCGACCGGATAAGGCACATTAGGGCATTTATTGCCGTCCACCAATACCTGCTGCGGTGCTACGGATAGCCCTGCAACCGCCCGCGACATGGCGACTAAACTTGCCTGCAAGATATTAATCTGATCAATTTCTTCAACTTCGGCACGACCCAGCGCCCAAGACAGGGCTTTTTGCTTAATTTCTATGGCCAGAATTTCACGCTTTTTCTCGGTTAATTTCTTCGAATCCATTAAGCCTTCAATACGATTATTGGGATCTAGAATCACCGCTGCGGCGACTACTGGCCCGGCTAGTGGCCCCCGCCCCACTTCATCCACACCTGCCACTTGATGCTGATTAATGTTAAAATCCCGACTTTCTTTGTTATTCATGGGCTAATCATGGCTCCAGTAATATCCCTTATCTTTTCATTAGGTTACAATATCATGAATGTCTTATCTTATCACCCAACATTAAAGATCGTCACAATATGAAAACTCTCAAAACGGCTGTGATTGGTGTCGGCTACCTTGGTAAATTTCACGCACAAAAATACCATGCGCTTAAACACAGCAACCTGATCGCAGTCTGTGACAACAATGAAGATAACGCAAAACTGATAGCCGAAGATTTGGAATGCGACTACACCACCAATTATAAATCGCTACTTGGAAAAGTCGATGCCGTGAGCATTGTGGTGCCCACCCGGTTACATTTTGATGTTGCCAAAGAATTTTTAGAGAACGGCGGCGATGTTTTAGTTGAAAAACCGATTACTTCCACATTAGAGCAAGCCCAACAGCTAGTGGATATTGCCAAAGCCAATAAACGTATTTTACAGGTTGGACATTTAGAAAGATTTAACCCGGCCATGCTTGCACTCAATGAAATATTAACCACACCGCTGTTTATTGAATCACATCGGGTCGCACCTTATAACCCGCGCGGTGCCGATGTGAGTGTAATTCTAGATTTAATGATCCACGATATTGATATCATTCTGGATATTGTGCATTCAAAAGTGACGTCCATTTCCGCCAATGGGGTTAAAGCCTTATCGAACGACATTGATATCGCCAATGCACGGCTTGAATTTGAAAATGGCTGTGTTGCCAATGTGACCGCCAGTCGTGCCAGTTTAAAAAGTGAACGCAAAATGCGTATTGTTCAGGAAGACACTTACATTAATTTAGACTTTCAGAACAAAATACTAACGACGTACGAAAAAAGTAAAGATAAAGAAATGTTTCCAGGCGTTGCCGATATTGAATCGAATACGCAAAGTTTTGAGCAGGGTGATGCACTGCTTGCCGAAATTGAATCCTTTATTAATACGATTCAGACTAACAGTGTGCCCGTTGTTTCCGGCGAAGATGGCTTGCGGGCTTTAGACACCGCGAATAAAATAACGGCTTTGTTAGGTTAAGATTAAGCGCGGCAATCTTGCTAGAGTATGCCCCGTATAAAAAAGATTGCCGCGCTATCGCTCGCAATGACCTAAATTATTTACAGTTACGATAAAACTCGAAGGTTTACACTATGATCCCAATGGTCGATTTAAAAACGCAATATGCTTCTTTAAAAGAAGAAATTGATGCCGAAGTACTCAATGCCGTTGCCAATGCACAATATATACTTGGCCCTAACGTGCAAAACTTTGAAAAAGAGTCCGCCGAATATTTAGGTGTAAAATATGCTGTTGGTTGTGCTTCTGGTACAGACGCTTTACACCTCGCATTGGTTGCTGCCGGTATTAAAGCCGGTGACGAAGTCATTACCAGCGCCTTTACTTTTATCGCCACAGCCGAAGCCATTTGTTATGTGGGTGCGAAGCCAGTATTTGTTGATATTGATCCTAAAACTTTTAATATCGACCCGGCTTTAATTGAAGCGGCTATCACACCTAAGACAAAAGCAATTATCCCGGTACATATCTTTGGCCAACCCGCCGATATGCCAACCATTATGGACATTGCTAACAAATATAAATTAAAAGTAATAGAAGATTGTGCACAATCCTTTGGTGCTAAAATAGATAAAACCACAACAGGCTCGTTTGCCGAAGCCGGTTGCCATAGTTTTTTCCCTAGTAAAAATCTGGGCTGTTACGGTGATGGTGGACTAGTTACCACCAACAGTGACGAAATACACACCCAACTTATTGCCTTACGTAATCATGGTAGTTTTGAACGCTATCATCATCATGTGATTGGTTTTAATAGCCGACTAGATGAATTGCAAGCCACCATATTAAGAATTAAGTTAAAACACATTGATACTTTCAATGCCGGCCGCTACCGCGTTGCACAAAACTACTCAACTAAATTACACGAGTCGATACAAACTCCGTTTGAAGATAATATTGGTAACCATGTTTACCATCAATATACCGTGTTAACTGATAACCGCGATGCCATTCAAGCTGCTTTATCGACAAAAGACATTGCCTCGGCCGTTTACTACCCTATTCCATTACACAAACAGGATGTGTTTAAAGAAGACTGTAAAGACGTTCAGTTGCCGGTTACCGAATCGGTTTGTGCGCAATGTTTGTCCTTTCCTGTTTATCCGGAAATGCCTGAAAATACGCAACAAACAATTATTGATACAATTAACAGCGTTTTTTAGTTTTAATGAAATCCGTTCTTATTGTTGCAGGTGAAGCCTCTGGCGATGCGCACGGAGGGCGACTCGTTACTGCGGTTCACAAAAAAAATCCTGACGTAACGTTTTATGGTGTCGGCGGTCGCAATATGCGTGAGGCCGGTGTCAATATTCATATTGATGCAGCCGAACTGGCGGTGGTTGGTTTATGGGAAGTGATCGCCCATCGTAAAGTTATCTTTGCTGCACTGGATAAGTTAAAGCAACAATTAAAATCTTCACCCCCTGATTTATTGCTATTAATTGATTACGCCGAGTTCAATCTTAAACTGGCCGAATATGCAAAGAGCATGGGTATTAAAGTTCTTTTTTATATTAGCCCACAAGTATGGGCATGGCGACAGGGGCGCGTTAATAAAATAAGAAACTGTGTTGACACTATGGCGGTTATCTTTAATTTTGAAAAAGAATTTTATCTAAAACATAATGTACCCGCAAAATATGTTGGCCACCCACTAAGCCATGACGTTAAAGCGACTTGTGAGCGGGATCCATTTCTGGAAGCAAACAATATCCCACTCTCACATCCGGTACTTGGCTTATTTCCCGGCAGCCGGAAAAGTGAAATAAAAAGACTGTTACCCATTATTTTAAAGACAGCAGAAATTTTAAAGCAACAAAACCCACAACTTGAATTCTTATTACCACTGGCATCCACACTCACTGAACAGGACTTGGCACCATTTTTATCCAAGAGTACGCTTAATATTCATATTATAAAAGACGATGCCTTTAATGTGATGAATGCCTGTGATGCGATAGTGACAGTTTCTGGTACAGTGACTCTGGAAATTGCTTTAATCGGTACACCACTGATTATTATTAATAAAGTGTCCTGGTTAACCTACCTAATTGTAAAACGAATGATAAAAATACCCTATCTTGGTTTATGTAATATTGTTGCCAACAAATTAATTGCCGACGAATTTATACAACAAGATGCCAACCCCAAAAAGATGGTATATGCACTTTCAGAATTATTGAATAATAAAAATAAGAATAAAAAAGCAAGAGAAGAACTGGGCTTAATTCACCAACTGTTAATCGAAGCACCTGTTGATATTAGTATTAGTGATTTAACTTTAGAAATGCTGGAGCAGTAGTGTTTAACGAACAATGCCACGTTGAGATTTATCAATAAACTGGATCAATGGCATAACCGCATCTTGAGATTCAGCCAGTTTAATTAGTTTTTCTTTTGCCGCATCAACTGTTAAACCCAAACGGTAAATAATTTTATACGCTTCTTTAATGGCTTTGATTGCATCTTTACTAAAATCGCAACGCTTTAAACCTTCTGAATTTATCCCGTGTGGATGAGCAGGATTACCATTGATCATAATATAAGGCGGTACGTCTTTACTAATGGCGCTGCCCATACCACAGAAAGCATATTCTCCAATGTGACAGAATTGATGTACTAACGTAAAGCCACCCAGGATTGCATGATCATCCACGATGGCATGGCCCGCTAACGATGCACCATTCGAAAAAATAGTATTATTCCCAACCTGACAATCATGAGCGATGTGTATATAAGCCATTAACCAATTATCATTACCAATATTGGTTACACCGCCACCTTCGCCAGTGCCACGGTTAATGGTTACAAATTCACGGATCGTATTACCATCACCAATAACAAGTTTGGATTCTTCACCGTGAAATTTTTTATCCTGTGGCACTTCGCCAACAGAAGCAAACTGGAAAATAGTATTATTTTTTCCGATATGTGTTGGGCCGTTAATAACGACATGTGGGCCAATTTTTGAACCTGACTCGATGCTAACGCCAGCCCCAATGACCGTGTACGCACCAATCGTTACGTCTGAATCTATGTTCGCTTTCGAATCAATACGAGCCGTTGAATCAATGGTCATCCAACTTCTCGTTCAGCACACATTAAATCAGCCGAACAAACGACATCACCCTCAACAGTTGCAACACCTTCAAATTTCCATATACCGCGCTTTTCTTTTATAAATTTAACGCTTAACTGTAACTGATCACCTGGTTCAACCGGACGTTTAAATCGTGCTTTATCCACACCCACAAAATAATACAATGAATTTTCGTCAGGTACTCTACCCAGTGTACGGAATGCCAAAATTCCCGTTGCCTGTGCCAGTGCTTCTAATATTAGCACGCCCGGCATCACTGGGCGTTGTGGGAAGTGCCCAGTAAAATAAGGTTCGTTATAAGAAACATTTTTATAACCAATTAAGGTTTCACCGGGAATACACTCAGTAACCCGATCAATTAATAGAAATGGATACCGATGTGGTAAATGTTGTAAAATTTCGTAAATATCAAGTTGTTCCAACCTGCTGCCCCTTGTTATCTTTAAACTATTGATCAAGTTTTTCTAAATCTTTAACACGCTTGGCCAATTCATCTATTTTTTTCATTTGTATGTAATTCTTGTGCCACTTACTATTTTCAACTAATGGCGCACACGAAGAATACACACCAGATTCTTTAATTGACTGTAATACTGTCGTTCTACCCGTTAATGTCACGCGATCAGCAATGGATAAATGCCCTGAAATAGCGACTGTACCCCCTATCATACAATATTGGCCAATGATTGTGCTACCTGCAACCGCTGTCATTGAGGCAATCGCAGTATGATCACCTATTTCAACATTATGAGCAATCTGGATTAAATTATCTAATCGAACCCCATTGCCAATAATTGTATTTTCAATCGCACCACAATCGACTGTGGTATTGGAGCCTATCTCAACATCTGAACCAATCGTCACCGCACCCAATTGTGGAATTTTAACCCATTGTCCATGATGATTGGCATTGCCAAACCCGTCTGCTCCTATCACTGCACCGGGATGAACAATTGTTCTGTCGCCAACATCGCAACGACGTTGAATAGAGACATTATTATGCAATTGAACATCTTTACCTAAAACAACATGTTCACCAATAAAACAATGGCTACCGATTTGACAACCCGCATTAATTTTTACACCGTCTTCAATCACCGTGTAAGGCCCGATTGATACAAACTTATCGAGTACCGCATTTGGATGAACAACCGCAGTTGAGTGAATAAAAAATTGAGGTTCTGGGCGTGGGTTTAGCAAGGAGGCAATTTGAGCATAAGCCAATAGTGGATTGTCAACGACAATGGCATTTGTTTGGCATAACGTTAAATCATTTTTTTGTAAAATAACCGCATCCGCTTGTGTACTACTCAAAAACTTACGAAACGATTTCGCTGCAAGAAATGTAATTTGACCACGACCTGCCGTTTTTATTGTTGCAACACCGTTGATTACTGTTGAAGATTCACCACTCACTTCACCGCCAACCTGTCTCGCCAGTTCTTCTAGCGTAAATTCCACGTGTGATGTACCCTACTTACTTAATGAATATTATTTTCGTTTTATCTTTTTAATACTTTTTGCTAATTTCGCTAACACTTTTTTTGTGATATTCGAGCGCTTATTTGCATACATCACATTATCCCCAAAGATAACATCAAAATGTTCTTCTTCAGCAAGCGATTCAACTGCGCTATTCACTACTTTTTGAAGCTTGTTGAGTGCTTCATTCCTGCGTATGTTTAAATCTTCGGTAAATTCATCTTTTGCACGTTTAACATCACGCTTTAAATTTAAAATTTTACGTTCTAACTGTTTACGTCCTGCTGGACTCATAATGGCACCGTCTTTAGACAGCTTTTCACTTTGGGTTCTTAATTTTTTTTCCATTGAAACAATTTTAGTTTCACGTGGTGCAAATTCCGTTTCCAGTTTTTTTCTTGCCGCCTCAGCCTGTGGCGCATGTTTCAGAATATAGGCTATATTAACTACGCCTAATTTAACCCCTTCAAGTTTTTCTGCATAGGCAACCGATGCCAGCAACAAACAGGCTAAACTACTTATTATTATCGTTAAATTACGCAAACTGCAACCTCGTTAAAATGTCGATCCCAATGTGAACTGAAAGGACTTTGTATCATCTCCGGGTTTATCATTCAAGGTATTAGCCCAACTAAAACGCATAATACCCACCGGGGTTATCCAAATAATTGCCGCACCCAACGCCGTACGCAAATCACCCAGATTTATATTCTGTTCCTCACTAAAAACGTTACCCGCGTCTAAAAAGACGCTAAAACGAATCGATTTACTGTTTTCAGCCAAAGGATTAGGCAATAATAGCTCCAAATTAGTAACAATACGCTTATTACCGCCTAATGGATTATTAGTAACGGGATCGCGCGGGCCTAGTCGATTTGAGTTATAACCACGAACAGAGCGACTTCCACCTGCATAATAATTCTCATAGGGAGGAAGTGTCGTCGTTCCACTATACGACTTGCCATAACCTAAATTAGTATTAAATAATAATGTAACATCATCTGCAATCGGGAAGTACTGTAAATAACGCAAACTAAGCTTATAATACTCTAAATCGCTGCCCGGCAATGTAACGTCAACCCCCGCAGAAGCCAGGCTACCCCTATCAGCAAAAATTGCTTTATTACGTGTATCATGAGCCCATGATAATCGTGCTTTATAGTTACCATACACGTTACCATTGGCTGTGACAAAATTTAACATCGCACTGTTGGTATTGGTTCCCGTAATAATTTCGGTATTATCAAAAGAAAATCCCAACCCTACTGAGTCGGACTCACTCATTGGGATGCCATAGCTAACCCCCACACCGTAACTATTGGTTGTGTAATTACTAATAGAAGCGGCTTGAGCCGAGAACTTGCGTTTATAAATATTAAAACCGCGACTTATACCATCTTGAGTATAATAGGGATTGGTATAACTTATATTATTATTTTGAACAACGCTACTGTTATTAATACTAACAGTCACTCGATTCCCTGTTCCCACAAAGTTATTTTGTGATATCGAGAAATTAACAATTGCACCTTGTGTATCGTTATAACCTAAACCAGCCGATAAGCTCCCGGTCGAACGCTCACTCACTGTATAATTAACATCAACCTGATCATTGGTGTTTTCTACCGCCGGTGTTTCTACCGTAACTTCGTCAAAAAAGCCCAGTCGGTTTAAACGCTTCTTGGATTGCGCAATACTTTTCGCCGACATCCAATCGGCTTCCATTTGGCGAATTTCACGCCGAATCACTTCATCTTTTGTTTTAATATTACCGTAAATATTTATCCGGTTCACATAAACACGTCGTCCCGGATCAATAAAGAAAGTAAGGTCAACCGTTTTATTTTTTTCATCAACCTTTGGTGATAGGTTGATATTAGCAAAAGCATAACCATTTTCAGAAAGACGATCATTAATATTGGTACGACTTAAACTTGCCGATTTTCGTGAAAAAATATCACCTTTCTTAAAAGTAATTAATTTTCTTAATTCAGCTTCGGGAACAATCAGATTACCCGATAGTGATATCTTGTTAATTTTATATTTATCACCTTCCGTAACGTTAACCGTAATATAAACATCCTGTTTATCTGGTGTTAACGAAACTTGAGTCGAATTAATTCTAAAATTTATATACCCGCGATCTTGATAATAAGATTTTAATGTTTCTAAATCTGCTGCAAATAACTGCTTAGAATATTCCTTGCGCCCGCCAAAAACACCAGTCCCACCTAACTCCATAAGGTTTGATAATTTTTTATTGGTAAAAACATTATTACCAACAATATTAAAGGCATAAATATTAGCTGATTCACCTTCAGCTATTTTTACTTCTACATTAACCCGATTACGTTCTAACGGTGTTATTGTTGTTTCAATTTTTACCGCATACTTACCTAAGCTATAATATTGACGTTGCAATTCCTGTTCAATAATTGTAACAACAGCCCGGTCTAGTACATGGCCAACTTTTAAACCAATTTGTTTTAAGGCTTCTTCTAATTGTTCTGTGGGTAATGCAGAATTACCGGTAATGGTTACTTTTGCAATAGCAGGCCGTTCAGCAACAAAAACAACGAGAACATTATTTTCTCGTTCCATCTTCACATCTTTGAAAAAACCAGTTTTAAATAATTTTTTAATCGCTTCAGATGTTAAATCTTCATTTATTGTCTCACCTACTTTAATAGGTAGATAATTAAAAACTGTACCAATAGAAATACGTTGAAGACCTTCAAGCTTAATATCTTGCACAACAAATGGCTCAAAAGCATACGCTCTTGCAGCACATAACGATAAAAATGGAACTAATAATCTACGCATTTTTCAATTACAACCTTTAAAAACTTTACCTGACTACCCAAACAACCGCAGTATGTCATTATAAAATGCCAAACTCATTAACATTAAAAGTAATGCTATTCCAATTTGCTGCCCGATTGCTTCAAATGAGGCAGTAACCGGACTCCCCTTTACTATTTCAATTAAATAATAAAATAAATGCCCACCATCCAACACAGGAACAGGTAACAAATTTAGAACACCCAGACTAATACTGACAATCGCAAGAAAACCCAAAAATTTACTTAAACCCGCATCCGCAGATAGACCGGCATATTTAGCAATGGTAATGGGACCACTTATATTCCTAAGCGAAACTTCACCGATTGCCATCTTATATAAAAAGGACAATGTTCTCCCTGTTGAAGTCCAAGTAGTCGAAATCGCTTTCGAAATACTTTGAACAACGGAATATTGATAATTTTTCTTCATATTATCAGGATAAACTGCGGCATTGCTGATACCGATAATACCAATGACCTTACCATTGCGTGTATCTTTCTGGGTTTTAACCGGAATTTGTTTTACTTTACCATCAGACTCTACCGTCAACTCAATTATTTCATCTGGATAAGCAGAAACTTGTTTCGCCATCTCAACCCATGTCGAAACTTTAACATCATTAACCTTTAAGATAAGATCGCCTTTTTGCAAACCGGCTTTTTCCGCAGGAAAACCGGAAACTACCCCACCTACTTTAGCGGTCGCAACAGGATGCCAAGGTTTAAATCCTAAAATATTTAAAATGTCTCCAGACTCCAGATCGGCCTTACTAGAAGAAAAATTAAAATGTAGTACGCTGCTAACGCCAGACTCTGACTTTACAACCACATTTGCCGTCGACTTATCAATAATAACCGGTACAAACTCATTCAGCACAACGTCCCAGATAGGCGTTTCAACATCATTAACGCTCATAATGGTATCACCACTTTGCATACCTGCAACAGCAGCCGGACCGTCTTTTATAATTTCGCCAACCACGGGAACAATACCCGGTGTACCATTCACAAACATTAGCCAATATGCAAAAACTGCAAAAATAAAATTAAATAAAGGCCCTGCAAAAACAATCGCAAAACGCTTTGCAACAGGCTGACGATTAAAGGCACGATTCAATTCCGCAGCAGGCACCTCGGCTTCACGTTCATCTAACATCTTGACATAACCGCCCATGGGAATAGCAGCAATAACAAACTCGGTTTTGTCTCGACCAAATTTTCGCGTATATAGCGGCTTACCAAAACCAAGTGAATAACGAAGAATTTTTACACCAGAAAGTCTCGCTACCAAATAATGACCATACTCATGAATTGCTACAAGAATTGTAATCGCAACAATAAAGGATAAAAGACTATATATAAAATCAAGCATGATTTTTCTTACCTGCTGTACTACTCATCATTGTTTTTACAACATCAACCGCTAACGCGCGCGTATCCGAGTCTGCTTTTATAACCGTTTCAATATCATTAACATCCTGATAGGCCGTTTGTTCCAGAACATTGTTCACTACGTCAGAAATTGCCATAAAAGCAATTTCATTATCCAGAAATGATTGTACTGCAATTTCGTTAGCTGCATTTAATACCGCAGGCATAATACCACCTTCGCGCATGGCATTTTCTGCCAATTTTATACAAGGGAAACGGGCATGATCCGGTTTTTCAAATTCCAGAGCAGACATTGAAAAAAGATCCAGATTTTGTACGCCAGATTCAATTCGTTCAGGCCAAGCTAATGCGTAAGCAATCGGAGTACGCATATCCGGTTGCCCCAGTTGAGCCATAACTGAGCCATCAATAAACTCTACCATAGAATGTATAATGCTTTGCGGGTGAATCGCAATTTGTACGTCATCAACACTCGCTGTAAATAACCAGCAAGCCTCGATTAATTCCAGACCTTTATTCATCATGGTCGCAGAATCCACCGAAATTTTTCGTCCCATCGACCAGTTAGGATGTGCGCAGGCTTGGTCCGGGGTAACAGAATCCAGTAATTTTAAATCCGTTTTTCGAAAAGGCCCACCTGATGCCGTTAAATATATTTTGCGAACTTCGGCCGATAATCCCTGACTGCCATTAAAACTTTGCAAGCATTGATAAATTGCATTATGTTCACTATCAACAGGTAGCAGTGTTGCCTTATTTTTAGCAACTTCATCCATAAACAACTGGCCACTCATCACCAACGTTTCTTTATTTGCCAATAAAATACGTTTACCCGCTTTTGCAGCCGCCAACGATGAAGACAGTCCGGCCGCTCCCACAATAGCGGCAACAACATAATCTGTTTCGTTTAAGTTGGCTACATAGTCCAGACTTTCCACACCGGATAAAACCTGAGTACCAGGTAATACTGTACTTAATTTATTTTTTAATTTCTCAGCAGCCTCAGCATTAACCACCACCGCATACAAAGGTTTAAACTCTTTACATTGGTCATAGAGTTTTTCAATATTCAAGTTAGCCGTTAAAGCGATCACTTTAAATTTATTTTTATTTCGGCTTAATACATCAAGCGTACTGGTACCGATTGATCCGGTTGCACCTAAAATCGTTACACCGATCATGTTAAAAATCCCAGTAGTGATAAGCCAATAACGTAAAAAGGTGCCGCAGCGGATAAACTGTCTACCCTGTCCAGCATTCCACCGTGCCCCGGTAACAAATTACCGCTATCCTTAATCGCATTCTGGCGTTTATATAAACTTTCAGACAAATCGCCAAAAATTGAAATAATCACAACAACTAAACTCAAGCCAAAGAAAACAAAGCCCTGATTCAAAGTAAAACCAAACGACAGCGTACCGATAATAGCCGCAAGAACCGTAGCCAGTAATGCTCCATAAACACCTTCCCATGTTTTGCCAGGGCTAACATGTGGCGCCAGTTTCTTTTTACCTAGATACTTGCCAAAGAAATAGGCAAAAACATCTACACTCCAGATAAGCATTAATAAATAGAATAAATAGCCATGAAACGAATAAACATCACGTAAATAAATAATCGCATAAAATGGGATAACTAATGCAACGACACTACTTAAAGCGGTTATCAAACTCAATTTTCCATTCGTGGATTCGTCTGAACTCGATGCTCTAAAAGTTAATACTCTAACAACTCGATACAGCCACCAGAAGATACTAAGATAAAGTAATAAATTAAAATCAGAATGATTAATATCGAGATACCAGACCAGTAACATTAAGGAAGCAACAACACAAAGAGTATAAACTGCTTTTGATGTTGAGCTAACAACACCCGATAAATGCGCCCATTCCCAACTGGCCAAGGCAACAATAATTAATATGAACAGTGCAAAATAAACCGCAGGCAAACTAAATACCCCCCAAACAACAAAGGGTGTTAAGACGAGCGAAGTAATAATACGTTGTTTAAGCATTGTTATTGATTCGTTCCAATTGCATCCACTTGTGGACAAGTTTCGACCTGAGCGCTAGTTTGACCGAAACGCCGTTGACGAGTTGCAAATGTTTTTATCGCTGCAAATAATTCATCTCTATTAAAATCTGGCCAGAGTAAATCAGTAAAATATAATTCTGTATAAGCAAGTTGCCAGATTAAAAAGTTACTGATGCGCTGTTCACCACCGGTACGAATAAATAAATCCGGCTCTGGTAAGTCACTAAGACAGATATTATTCTTAATAGTTTCGACGGTGATCTGGCTACTGGATAATTCCTTGTTTTCAATCTGAATCGCAATTTTTTTCATTGCCTGAGTAATATCCCATTGGCCACCATAATTAACCGCAATATTCAGCGCCAGGCCCGTGTTATTTTTTGTCAGGAATTCAGAATCGCTCATGCGTTTTTGAAGTTTTTCATTAAACGCCGAGGTATCGCCAATAAATTGAATTTGGATATTGTTTTCATGTAACTTCTTAACTTCTTTATTTAAAGCGGTTAAGAACAAGTCCATTAAAAAACCCACTTCTTTTTCTGGACGTCGCCAGTTTTCACTGGAAAAGGCAAAAACGGTTAGGGCTTGTATTTTTAAACGGGAACAATCCTGAACAACCTTTCGGACTGTTTCGACCCCGGCACGATGCCCCACAATGCGAGGAGAGTGACGCTGTTCAGCCCAACGCCCATTACCATCCAGAATAACAACAATGTGCTGTGGGTATTTTTCTGGCTCTACACCTTCGATAATTAATGGCTCAGGCGACATCTTCGTTACTCTTGCACTTCATTACATGTTGAATTTAAGGTTAGCTTCTATATTTCCATTAAATCTTTTTCTTTTTCCTTAAGCATTTCATCAATTAATGCCACGTACTTATCTGTGATTTTTTGTGCATCATCATGAAATCGTCTTTCATCATCTTCGGTTGCTTCTTTCTCTTTAACCAGCGACTTAACATCACTAATGACATCACGACGAATATTACGTACAGCTACTTTAGCCTGCTCGCCTTCCTGGCGCACAACTTTAATTAAATTTTTACGGCGTTCTTCTGTTAACGGTGGTAAAGGAACACGAATGACCTCACCTGCCGAGGATGGATTTAAACCTAAATCTGAAGTCATAATGGCCTTTTCAATTGCTTGCACCATCGACTTGTCAAACGCGGCCACGTTTAACATTCTGGAATCGGCTATAGAAATAGAAGCCACCTGATTTAATGGCGTTGGTGAACCATAGTAATCAACCATCACATGTTCTAATAGGCTCGGATGGGCGCGCCCGGTACGTATTTTTGTTAACTCACCTTTTAGTGAATCAACGCTTTTCCCCATTCGTGTATCGGCATCTTTTTTTAATTCGTTTAACATTGCGCACCTGTACTTTATAAAAGCTTCGTAAGTTAATTATTCTACCAACGTACCAAATGATTCGCCCAATGCTATTTTCAGCATCAGCCCTGATTTATTCATATTAAAAACTCGAATAGGAATTTTATTATCACGACATAACACCATGGCCGTGGTATCCATCACCGCGAGTTTTTCTTCAATAACCTGATCATATCCTAATTTCTCATACATGGTTGCGGTAGGATCTTTTTCTGGATCCGCCGTATAAATACCATCAACGCGTGTACCTTTTAATACAATATCAGCATCAATTTCCGTGCCGCGTAAACTTGCAGCCGTGTCGGTTGTAAAAAATGGGTTACCGGTACCCGCGGCAAAAATAACAACACGACCTTTTTCCAAATGGCGTACAGCTCGACGCCGAATATAATCTTCACAAACCTGATTAATCGCCAAAGCTGACATAACACGAACCTGCAAGCCCTGATGTTCAATGGCGTCTTGTAGTGCCAGTGCGTTAATCACCGTGGCTAACATACCCATATGATCACCGGTAGTACGATTCATTCCCGATGCAGCCAGACTCATACCTCGAAAGATATTGCCACCGCCAATGACTAAGGCAACTTCAATCTTATTTTCAATCAGTTCTTTAATTTCAGCACCCACACGGTCAAGCACTTTTGAATCAATACCAAAGTCCTGATTTCCCATCAAGGCTTCACCACTGAGTTTTAGAAGTATGCGTTTGTATTTTGTTGCCATGCTATTCCAACTGTATTAAATGATAAGTATTTAACAAAACTAACTATAAAACCAGATTACCGCGCTATCACTCACAATGACACTGCATATTCTTTCACGAATTAAGCTTTCATTTGGGCTGCAACTTCATCCGCAAAATTCTCAACTTTCTTTTCGATCCCTTCACCCACTTCATAACGTACAAAGCGATGAATAGTTGCACCTTTCGACTTTAATAACTGCTCTATAGTCTGGTCTGGATCTTTTACAAAGGGTTGCCCCATTAATGTAATTTCTTTTAAATATTTTTTGATTCGGCCTTCTACCATCTTTTCAATGATATTATCAGGCTTACCACTTTCGGCTGCCTGCGCTACAAAAATATCACGTTCTTTTTGTAATAATGCCTGATCAACATCCTGTTCTGAAATGCAACTTGGTCGACTTGCAGCAATGTGCATTGCAATGTCTTTACCCAATTCGTTGTCTCCGTTTTCAATATCAACAACAACTGCAATACGAACACCGTGTTTGTAACTGGACACATTACCCACTGCATCAAAACGTTCAAAACGACGTATCGACATATTTTCGCCAATTTTATTAATCAGCTCACTGCGTGTTTCATCAATAGTACTACCAGCCTCGGTAACAGCCATTGCGCTTAACGCTTCAACGCTATCAGGCTTGTCAGTTAATACACGAGCGGCAATATTATCTACAAATTCAATAAAGGCAGCTTCTTTTGCCACAAAATCTGTTTCGCAGTTTACTTCTGCAATCGCGACGGCTTTTGCATCGTCTGTTGCTTTAATTGCAATTAAGCCTTCGGCTGCAACACGTCCGGCTTTTTTATCTGCTTTAGCCTGACCTGATTTACGCATTAATTTGATTGCGCTTTCAATATCACCATCAGTTTCAACCAATGCTTTTTTACATTCCATCATGCCCGCACCAGAGCGTTCACGTAATTCTTTTACCAATGCAGCTGTAATTGCCATTTTAAATGTCCTCTTAAATTCTTTGAATCTTGCTTAAAATTTACTTTTATAAGCTTGATTAAATCAATACTCAAAGCTGTTATATACAGAAAAAGGGGGCATCTGCCCCCTTAAAATTCTTAGAATAGTTTTATTCTGATGCAGCTTTAGATTCTTCTGCTTTATCAGACGAGTCTGTTTTTTCTTCAGCTTTATCTTCAACTTCTTTAGCGACTTTCTTTTTTGCAACAACTTTTTTCTTTGCTGTTTTTTTCTTCGCTATTTTTTTAACATCACCTTTGTCTTCAGCAGCTTTACCAGCATTTTTCGCCAATGATTCCTGACCCAATAAAATAGCGCGAGCAACACCCTGTGCATATAAAGTAATTGCACGGATTGCATCATCATTACCGGGGATAACATAATCAACATCGTCAGGTGAATTATTCGAATCGACAACACCGATGACAGGAATACCTAATTTTTTAGCTTCAGCGATAGCAATTTTTTCATGACCAACATCAATCACAAATAACGCATCAGGCAAACCGTTCATGTTTTTAATACCGCCTAAACTACGATCGAGTTTAGTCATTTCACGGGTCATGGTTAAGGCTTCTTTTTTGCTGAAACGGGCAAAACGGCCATCGGCTTCCATTGCTTCAAGATCTTTTAAACGCTTAATAGATTGTTTCACCGTTTTAAAGTTAGTGAGCATACCACCTAACCAACGGTGATCAACATAAGGCATACCACAACGGCTTGCTTCTTCATGTACAATTTTTTGTGCTGCACGTTTAGTGCCCACAAACATAACACGGCCACGATTTGCAACGAGTTTAGAAATAAAGTTCATTGCATCACCAAACATAGGCAATGATTTTTCTAAATTTAGAATATGGATTTTATTACGATCCCCAAAGATAAAAGGGGCCATTTTGGGGTTCCAGAAACGCGTTTGGTGGCCAAAATGGACACCCGCTTCCAGCATTTGACGCATAGAAACATCAGACATTTGTATTCTCCTAACAGGGTTTAGTCTTCCGTATCACCCATTATCCCAACCCTATTTTGAGGGCACCCGAGACAACGTATTGGCGATACGTGAAATTTACTCTAACGAGCATTCGTTTTGCTTTAAAAGCACGCGCTTTATACCATAATTATCTAACGACAACAACGAACAACTGGTATATTATTGATTTTCTTACTGAATCAATCAGTTACAACCTTATAAAATTTATGGAATTAAACCAACCTTATGGCCGTTACAATAAAAACCCCCGAAGAAATCGAAAAAATGCGTATCGCCGGTAAATTAGCCGCGAATGTACTTGAATATATTGAACCCCACATTAAACCAGGCATTACCACCAACGAACTTGATGCACTATGCCATGACTACACCGTCAACGTACAAAAAGCCATTCCCGCGCCCCTTAATTACCATGGTTTTCCAAAATCCATTTGTACCTCGGTAAATCATGTGATTTGCCACGGTATTCCGAATGAAAAATATCTCAAAAAAGGCGATATGATTAATATCGATATTACCATTATCAAAGACCGTTACCACGGCGATACCAGTAAAATGTTTTTTGTGGGTGAGCCTAGTATTATCGCTAAGCGATTGGCGAAAGTGGCCTATGAATGTATGTGTATTGGGATTGATTTAGTTAAACCGAGTATTCATCTCGGTGATATTGGCCATGCGATTCAAAACCATGCGGAATCGAATAACTACTCCGTTGTGCGTGAATATTGTGGCCATGGCATCGGGGTTAAATTCCACGAAGATCCACAAGTATTGCACTATGGCAAAGCCGGTACTGGCATCATGTTGGAACCGGGTATGATTTTTACGATTGAACCGATGATTAATGTCGGCAAACGTAATGTTAAATTGTTAAAAGATGGCTGGACAGTGGTTACCAAGGACCATTCACTCTCCGCACAATGGGAACACACAATTCTGGTCACAGAAACCGGACACGAGGTTTTAACCCAACGTGATGAGGAAGATTTTTAAATGCAGCAGATTCAAATTGAAAAAGATTTATTTGACGAAGCAGCGCTACAACAACAGTTACAGTCACAAAATAATCCCATTGCTGTTTTCAAACAACAGCGTAAACACTACCTTGATATTTTAACTGAACGTTTTAATTCAGGACGCGCAGCCACAGAGTTAATCTACTTACATGCTGCATTAACCGATAAATTATTGTCACTTGTCTGGCCCTTATATTTTAAGGACAAACAACAGCAGGATATGGCTCTGGTTGCGGTTGGCGGTTACGGTCGGGGCGAGTTGCACCCTGCATCTGATATTGACTTATTATTACTTATAAAAAAGCCCAACAAAGCACTCAATGAATCTATTAGCCAGTTCTTTACTTTTTTATGGGACATTGGCCTTGAAGTTGGCCATAGCGTTCGCACCGTAAAAGAATGTGTGGCTGAGGCAAAGAATGACATTACCGTTGCTACTAATATTCAGGAGTCACGTTTATTAATTGGTTCAACAAAATTATTTGATGAACAAAAAACTAAATGTTCACCAAGAAAAATCTGGCCAAGTGATAAATTTTTTCGTGCCAAGCTTGAGGAACAAACAAAAAGACACGAACGCTATAACGAATCGGCTTACAATCTCGAACCTAATATAAAAGAAAGCCCAGGAGGGTTGCGCGATATACAAATGATCGGTTGGGTTGCCAAACGCCATTTTAATGTAGAAACATTAGAGCAACTGGTGCAACACGGTTTCCTTACCCCCGAAGAATATAACGACCTGCATAATGGACAGGCCTTTTTATGGCGGGTTCGTTACGGCCTACACTTAATTAATAATCGACGTGAAGATCGTTTATTATTCGATCACCAACGCAAACTGGCAAAATTATTTGGTTACACTGATACACGTAATGCTTTAGCCGTCGAATTATTTATGAAGCAATACTATCGCACTGTGATGGACTTAAATCGTCTTAATGAAATGTTATTGCAACTGTTTGAAGAAGAAATATTGCTTGCGAAGAAAACCAGCAAGCCCTCCCCTATTAATAATCGATTTCAATCCATTAAGGGGTATCTGGAGGTTACTTTTGACTCTGTTTTTAAGTCTTACCCTTTTGCCCTATTAGAAGTTTTTTTACTCTTAGCACAAAACCCGGAATTAAAAGGTGTGCGCGCCAATACAATTCGACTCATCCGTTCACACCGTCACCTTATTAATAGTGAATTTCGCCATGATATACGTTGCCGGAGTTTATTTATTGAATTCTTTAAGCAAAGTCATGGCATTACGCATGAACTGCGAAGAATGAATCGTTACGGTGTTTTAGCAGCCTATATTCCGGCATTCGAAAAAATCGTAGGGCAAATGCAGCATGATTTATTTCATGTTTATACAGTGGATGAACACACCATTATGCTAATACGAAACTTGAGGCGTTTTACTGTGCCTGAGTTTTCTACTGAATTCCCTTTAGCCAGTGAACTTATTAGCAGTATTCCAAAACAAGAGTTGATCCTTATCGCCGCACTGTTCCATGATATAGCCAAGGGACGTGGCGGCAACCATGCCACTCTCGGTGCAATCGATGCCACCGATTTTTGTAAACGGCACGATTTAAGCGACTATGACACAAATCTGGTTGCATGGATTATTCAAAACCATTTACTCATGTCGTCCACTGCCCAAAAGAAAGATATTAGCGATCCCGATGTCGTTTATGAATTTGCAAACGAGGTTGGCGATATTATCCACTTAAAATATTTATATTTATTAACCGTCGCAGATATTCGAGCCACTAGCGATTCGGTATGGAATTCATGGAAAGATTCCCTGCTTAAAAATTTATACCACGTAACCAGAGATGTTCTGCGTCAGGGGCTTGAAAACCCAACATTGCGAACGGAGTTAGCAATAGAAAATAAACGACTCGCACTTGAAACACTGATTAAGTATCATGAAGAAATTAACGTTAATAAATTATGGGGGGAGTTTAACGATGACTATTTTACACGTCACACGGCCTCTGAAATTAGCTGGCAAACTGATGCTATTTTAAACAGCAAAGACCAAAACACAGTTGTTACTTTTAAACATTCAGACAAACATAATGTCAGTAGTTTGTTTATTTACACTCCTACTTTTACTGGACTATTTTCAATCATCATGTCAGTACTTGAATATTTTAAGATTGATGTTATTGACGCACGGATTATTGAATCTAAAAACAGTTACGCAATTGACACTTATCATATCCAGAATCAAACAAGCATCGCTATTAAAAATGAACTCTGCCATAAAATAAACAACAGCATTAAAGAACAAATTGAATTAAAACAACGAAAGCCACAAACAACTGAAAATAATTTTATAAGTAGGCGGGAAAAACAATTTAAATTTTCTACGCATGTTTCATTTGACAACAGTAGCAATGAGCATAGCACAGTGATGACGGTTAAATCATCGGATCAAACCGGTATACTGTCACAACTCACCATGATTCTTGACCAACATAACACAAATATTATTTCTGCAAAAATAGCCACTTATGGTGAACGCATCGAAGATATATTTAATATCACTAATGCACAAGGCAAAAAACTGTCCCAACAGGAACAACAGCAACTACAGGAAGCAATTATTCAGCAACTTGCTTGATAAAGCCGATTAAAATGAAATACCTTCAGTAACTTCATCTTTATACGCATCAAAGAGTCCATCCATATTTATATTGCCCAACCCAAGCTTTTCAAGTAACAACAGGCTAGTTGAGTCATTATTAAGAAGATCTCTATTGTTTTCATAAACAATTAAAGCAGAAGCTAATTTAAGAATTACTAATTGTTTGTCTGCTTGTGTATTAATATCTACGGGTATATTTTGTTGATAGTAGTCGTCCAGAACATCTAGCGTGATTTGTGGCAATCTTAATTTAGCTAATGTTAAAGCCGTGACTTCTGCACGATGCAAACCAAAATGCTCAAGTTCTTCATCTTCAATGGTCGTTTCCTTGTTATTGGCGTCTTCAACAACGGCTTCATATTCCTCAGCAAAGTTGGTACTTAAAACAAAACCTCCAATTTCCGACATCATTGCGGTAAGTTCCACTTCGTCTGCAAGCTTGCGAGATATTTTTATGGCCAGTAACTTTGCCATAATTGAAAGATGCTTTGACTTTTCCCAGAGCATTTCTTTAGCCGGATTAATCGGTTCGCAAAATGAGCGCATCGTACAAATTAATATAGCCGACCTAACAATATCAAGCCCTAACATGTTCATTGCCTGACGCACGTTGGTTGTTTCAACATGCTTGCGATACATCGGTGAATTTGCATATTTAATTAAAATCCCCATCAACATGGGGTCGGACGATAAAATGGATTCCAATTCCTTAAATTGTAAATCTTGTGCATTAATCATTTCTAATGCTTTCATCCCCTGTTGAGAAACAGTGGGAAGCTTTAATGCTTGTAGTGAAACTGTTTTATTTGGCGCTTTAACTGCAGACTCGCTCATAAAATCCTACTTATTGTATTTGAACAAACTCAAGACCATTCCCATCCGGATCACGACAAAACAATGCCTGTCGCCCGGAGCGACTCATCGTAAAATGGATACCGGAACACTCTAAAAGTTTAGCTAAATTTTTCACCGAATCCACCTTAACAGCAATATGCCGGTCACGCCCGACGTATTCAGGCCTATCTAATTGAATAGCTTTTAGTTTTTCGGGATCGGCCAATTCCATCAGATGAATTTGCTGTGCCCCCAAACGATACCATTTACCCGGATAACCAAGATCCGGGCGCGACTCATCTGCCGATAATCCCAATAGTCCTTCATAAAATTCAATGGCTTGCGATAAATCACTGACTAAAATAGTGTAATGCAATAACTGCGTGACCTTGACCATTAAATATTACTCCCTTTGTCAAACGCAACATATAAACCAGCAGATAAAATTAATCCTCCACCCAACCATTCTCTTAACACCATCGTTTCACCAATGATTAAATAGGCTGATATGGCTCCGACAACAACTTCAAATAACAGGATAACCGCCGACTGCTGCACCGGCAAGTGTGATACACCAAAAGCGACGGCTAATGTCATAATAACAACCATCGTGGCACCAATAACAAATGCAATTATTAATGTTCCAGGCTCCACTTTTTCTAATGGCACTTGTAGCAGCATAATTAAAATTAACGAAACAATTAACACGCCATACCAACCGACAATCGCTTTGGTGCGTGGTGAAACTGTTTGAGCCATTCGCATAACAACATTGGTAATAGCAAAAGCCATACCTGAAGAAAGTGCCAACCAGTCCGAAGTTTTCGTTGGCCAAGGGTAATCCATATCGACCTGCCATAACATAATCAACATTCCAAACAATGCCACCACCAATGCTAAAAAATTATGCAGCGTTAAATGTTCTTTAAGAATAAAATAAGCCAATAAAATGGCCCAAATGGGAGACATATAAAAGAGTAGTAAAACACGTACCACTTCCCCATCAATCACTGCCAAAAAAAATGCGATATTAGTCCAGCCTGCAAAAACCGCGAGTAGACACATTAGCAGTGGTCGGGTTCGAATTTCACTAAAGCTTTGTCTAAAATAGGGTATGAAATAAACACTGGTGCCTATATAGATAAACAATGTTGCCCAAAGACCATCTATCCCTTGCGATTCCAACCAACGCAACGGATACCAGAATACTCCCCATAATATGGCCGCCAATAATAAACACAATGATGCAACAAGTGATGTATTTTTTAATTCAGGCATATTTCTCCAGTCTGTTTTTCAGGCTTACGATTCATGCTTCTTTTGCTTTACCTATGACATATTAAAGGTATCATATAAAGATGACACACAATATAATGATCTAATCTCACTATTATAACAAACACAATGATGAATCCTGATCTTAACTCGTTATTCCCTTATCCATTTGAAAAGCTCAACGCCATTAAAAAAGGAATTGTACCGCCCTCATCATTGACACATATTGCTTTATCCATTGGCGAACCCAAACACCCTGCGCCTCAATTTATTTTTGACGAGTTAACACAGCAACTTTCTACGATTGAAAAATATCCCTTAACAAAAGGGCTGCTCCCCTTAAGACAAAGCATCGTTAACTGGTTAACAAAACGTTTTAAACTGCCGTCCGATGCGCTCGACCCGGAAAAACACACCTTGCCCGTCAATGGCACGCGTGAAGCATTGTTTGCTTTTGCACAAACAGTGATTGATCGCAGCAAAAACCCAATTGTGATCATGCCTAATCCCTTTTACCAAATTTATGAAGGTGCCACATTACTCGCCGGAGCCACACCCTACTATTTAAACACAACCGCTGAAAATAATAACTTACCCGACTTAAATAGCATACCCAAAAACGTGCTACAACGTTGCCAACTATTCTACCTTTGCACCCCCGGCAACCCGACCGGCACAGTGATGTCACTCGATTATCTGAAAACAGTGATTAAACTGGCACAACAATACAATTTTATTATTGCATCAGATGAATGTTATTCAGAAATTTATTTTGATGAAAGCACACCGCCCGCTGGATTACTGCAAGCTGCCACCGAAATGGGATTAAATGATTTTAAACACTGCGTTGTCTTTCATAGTTTATCTAAACGTTCCAACCTGCCTGGCCTACGTTCAGGCTTTGTCGCTGGTGATGCCGACATTATGGCGGGATTCTTAAAATACCGTACCTACCATGGCTGCGCTCTGCCTTATCACCACCAATATGCCAGCATTAAAGCTTGGGAAGATGAGCAGCACGTTATCGACAATCGTAAACTATACAAGCAAAAATTTGATGCTGTCATCAAGGTTCTGGCACCGGTTATTGATGCTTCCTTACCCGATGCCGCCTTTTACCTATGGTTAAAAATTCCCCCTGAGTGCCATCAAGATGACAGCATTTTTGCACGCAATTTATTCGAACAACAAAATGTGACCGTACTTCCTGGTCAATTTTTATCAAGGGAAACGCCCATGGGTAATCCCGGCGCACAACATATACGTATTGCGCTAGTTGCGCCAATAGAAGAATGTATTGAAGCGGCTAATAGAATAAAGTGTTATATACAAACATTATAACCTGAAACTTTTATTTAATTAGCACTCAGAGCATCAATTCAGGTATAATACGCCATCATTTTTCGCCATGTGCTTTGCGAAAATGGATATACCAAATTATGGAGTAGAAAATGAGCGACATCAAAAGCATCATTGAAAGCGCATTTGAGAACAGAGCCGAAATCACCCCCCGTACTGCTGACACTATTGTGAAAGAAGCTGTTAATGAGGCTATGGACATGCTAGACAGCGGTGAAGCACGCGTTGCCGAACCAAAAGATGGCGGTTGGCTTGTTAATGAGTGGTTGAAAAAGGCGGTTTTATTATCATTTCGTATTGAAGATAACGAATTTATGAAAGGTGGTTTTACAAACTACTACGATAAAGTGCCATCAAAGTATGCCGATTTTAATTCACGCGATTTTCGTTCAAGCGGCGTGCGCGTTGTGCCACCGGCTACCGTACGCAAAGGCGCCTACATTGCATCTGGCACCGTTTTAATGCCTTCTTACGTCAATATCGGTGCATATGTCGATTCTGGCACCATGGTTGACACTTGGGCAACCGTGGGTTCATGCGCGCAAATTGGTAAAAATGTACATTTATCCGGTGGTGTTGGTATTGGTGGCGTATTGGAACCGTTGCAAGCAGCTCCCACCATCATTGAAGATAATTGCTTTATTGGCGCACGCTCCGAAGTTGTGGAAGGCGTCATCGTTGAAAAAGGTTCCGTTATTTCAATGGGCGTATACATTGGCCAAAGTACCCGAATTTATAACCGCCTCACTGACGAAGTTACCTATGGCCGCATCCCGGCTGGTTCTGTTGTTGTGTCAGGCAACTTACCGTCAAACGATGGCAAATACAGCTTATATTGTGCTGTTATTGTGAAGCAAGTAGATGAAAAAACACTTGGCAAAGTTGGCATTAACGAGTTACTAAGAGATATTTAAATTATGACGACCCTTTATGGTATTAAAAATTGTGACACAGTAGTCGAAGCACGCAAATGGCTTGAAAAAAATGAAATTAGTTATGAGTTTCATGACTTTTCTGATGATGGTGTTCCTGATGAAGCACTCGACAAGTGGGTAAAATCGATTGGTTGGGAAACATTACTCAACCGACGCAGCACTACTTGGCGCAAACTCCCTGACCACCAAAAAGTGAATCTCGATGCGGAAAAGGCCAAAGGGATTATGCAACAACAACCGTCTATTATAAAAAGACCTGTTATTGAACATGCCGAAAAATGCCATGCCGGTTTTAGTGACGCATTTTACAAACACTTGTTTCAATTATAAAAACAAATAGCGTATAAACTCTCGCAACTTGCGAGAGCAACGGTTTAACAAAATAGAAGCGATAAAGATAATGTCGTCGACTCTGGAACTTACTAAACAACTTATCGCGCAAGCTTCCGTTACACCTGACGATGCAAACTGCCAAAATATTATAGCCGAACGTTTAAAAAACATTGGCTTTAATATTGAAAACCTCAACTATGGCGATGTCTTTAACTTATGGGCGACCAAAGGCAAAGCAAAACCCTTGTTTGTTTTTGCCGGTCATACCGATGTCGTGCCTACCGGCCCCGAAGAAAACTGGCGTTTCCCGCCGTTTACCCCCACTATTGATAACGGCAAACTCTATGGCCGTGGCACTTCCGATATGAAAGGCTCGGTAGCCGCAATGGTAACCGCTTGTGAACGTTTTTATAAAAACCATCCCGATATTGATGGCAGCGTTGGCTTTTTAATTACTAGCGATGAAGAAGGCCCGGCAACTGATGGCACCGTAAAAGTGATTGAACACTTAAGTGCCCAAAAAATTCAAATCGACTGGTGTTTAGTCGGCGAGCCATCCAGCACCCATCAAATGGGTGACGTGGTTAAAAATGGTCGCCGTGGCTCACTCGGTGCCGAATTAAAAATAAAAGGTAAACAAGGCCATGTGGCCTACCCACATCTGGCTAAAAACCCTATTCACGCTTTTGCAGCGACAATGAACGAACTCACTAGTAAACAATGGGATAATGGCAATGATCATTTTCCGCCCACCACCTTCCAAATAAGTAATATCAACAGCGGTACGGGTGCCACCAATGTTATCCCGGCAGATATGGATGTAACCTTTAACTTTCGTTTTTCCACTGAAACCACATCCGAAAAACTGCAACAGGAAGTCGAAGCCATTTTAAATCAATACAATTTTGAGTATGACTTAAAATGGATTTTATCCGGGCATCCTTTTTTAACCGCAGAAGGCAAACTTCTAGACGCAGCAAGTGCAGCCATCAAAAAAGTTATTGGGATTGATACCGAGTTATCCACTGCCGGTGGTACATCCGATGGGCGTTTTATAGCACCAACCGGTGCGCAAGTACTGGAATTGGGTCCACTCAATGCTACTATCCATCAGGTGGATGAGCATGTTGATATTAAAGAGTTAGAACAACTATCGGAAGTCTATGAACAAATTCTTGTTGAGTTATTTGTTCATTAATCTATTTGTTACCCTGTACAAAGCGAATATTGTTCCATTAAATCAGAACCAATCGTAATAAACAACTAAACAATAATAAGTAAAATACAGTGATTTCCGTTATACTCTACAACCACTGCATTTTTAACCACCCAAGTATATTTTTAAAACATCCAACCCGCTGGATTTGGATGAGATTGTTTCTGGTCGAGTGACTTCATCCCTTTTACACAACGCACAAGCAGCCAAATCACCCAAAAAAAAAGAACAAAATACCCAATAATCACAACGGAAAGTATAAAACCAATCAGCATATACAAAGCACCAATCCAGAATGTTCTAATTTGGAATTGATAATGGCTTTTCAACCAATCTGGTGCATCGCTTTTATTAACATAGGCCATCACCACACCTATTATTCCGGTAATACCAAAGACAATCCCCACAAGATACAAAATATAAACGATTTTGGCAGTGCCTTCAGACGTTGACTTACCCTCAGCTATTTCTTCACCCATTTTGTTTCTCCCATTTTTGATTATAATACCTAACCATTGTATACAGTGTACGGCGTACCAATGCCCCTTCAATATATTCGTTAAAATTTATACCTAACAGACCACAAACTATCATCATCCACTACTCATTAATTTTTTAAATATATAGCGGTAGCAATAGAAATAATCACCACTCCAAGCAGTATTGAAAAAAATGGCCGAACCGTTTTTTGCTCAGGTGGTGCAGCAGCATATTTATATTTAGTTATTATATCCAACAACTATGCTATTACCTTACCGGAAAAAGATGGGAAAATAATACATATAAGCCCAATAAATACAGCAATTAATATTCCCATAACAGCACAGCATACATTTACTTATTTTAAGGGATAAAGTCTAACACCCTCATCCAGAGATTCTTGAAATAGCGTAATTTTTCCAGTGTAACAAATCATAAATTTTTTTAAAATTTCTACCGAGTTTCACTTATGCCTCATTTAACTATGCGCCACTACACCCTCGAAGTATGTCCTCTTTGATTTGCTAACGTCGCCAATAACCGGAAATTTGCGAATCGCAACGTAGCAAATTGTCCGAGTTGATTGGGCTTGTTAGTCCATTAGTGATGAGAGACATAATACCAATTACCTTCTAAATAAGTAATTTGGCTTGAATCGCTTTCATCTAGATCTGAATAGTTCTTTGGTTCTCCACCATCAGGGACATAGATAAAACCCGAATAATTATCCAAAACTCCTCGAAACGTATAGAAAAAAACATATTTAAGGCCAGCATGCTCCTCAACTATTATTTGATTTCCTCCTGTCGAGACAAGCGGATATAAATTGCCTAAATCAATAAGCGACGTATTATGACTAACATTCGGCTTTAGTCTGGAATCATAAACCCTTTTAACAATTTCTGTTCTTTCATTTTTATACAGAGCGAAATCAGCCTTTAACCATAAATTAGTGAATGGCACTAAATACACAATTAGAAACCCTGCTGCCAAAGTACCTAAAGGTAATAATGAGTTGACACCTATTTGTTTGAATTTAAATAAACAGGTGAGACTTGCTATTGCAGCAATAATAAAAAACAACCAAACTGCGCCAGCCAAAGGCATATACAAGAACGGTGTAATTCTATCAATAATTGACCACTCAAATGCCGTTAATAAAATGATTGCCAATGAAGCGACAATAGAAATAATTAAACGCCATTTTATTTCAGATACCAAATTTAACTCCATTTAGGGCTAACGTTAGAAGTAACTTGCCAAAAACACAGAACAAAGCGGCGTGTTTTTGGTCAAGTTGACTGACTTATAGTTCGAGTGTTCCATTAAACCCATTATTTAATCAATAAAAGGGATATATAGGGCACTAAAATAAAAATGATTATTAGTACCTTAAACATACCCAAGTACCCATATGCCATTAATGATACATTCTCTTTTTTTATGTTAAATAACTTTCCATGTAATTTACCCATCACATTATTAAGTGTCATTACTAACACAAAGCTTAACAGAAAAAACAGTACATTAATTATTGCCATCCATTTAAAAAACTCTGTAAGTTGATCGATATTCATTTCTCTTCACTCCTCATTGATGCGCACTTGATTGAGCAACATTTGTATTCACACATAACGCTAAGTTAACCTGCAGAATAACATTATGTTTTGAATCAACCTAAAATATTTTGTTATGTGACGATACAATTTTTAAACATTTTTCATTTAAATTCTATTTAAAATTAATTCATTATATTTATAACTTTTAGATTATTGGATTATTATTAACACCATCATTTGATTTTATTTTTAGTAGATAAAATAATCGGTATTGCTATTGGTCCTAATAAAGCAAAAGTCAAATTCCATAATACTGATCTGTACCCCGTATAACGGACATAGATTCATGCAGCCATTTGTTCAAACTTAAGTGGCCATATATTACCTAAGTGTGAATGTCTGCGTTTACGATTATAAAACCCTTCGATATATTGAAATAAGTTGATTCATGCTTCTCTAATATTATTATATCGTTCATGATTTACATGTTCCGTTTTTAGCGTACCAAAAAAACTTTCCGCTACCGCATTGACGCTCCTATATCAAGTTAAGTTGATAAAGATAAAGATAAA
>VAPK010568355.1_pt1 | contig 53606 bp, 57 predicted proteins | sample 3395031 | NCBI WGS metagenome assembly VAPK01 (sample SAMN08290443, study PRJNA428436) | hydrothermal vent metagenome | isolation source: Deep-sea hydrothermal vent chimney 1 | place: Pacific Ocean: Juan De Fuca Ridge
AAAAGTGCAGGAATAGTCGTTCTATTTCGAGCTTTTGTGATGGAAGAACGGGCGAAGACAGGCGGAAGATGGGAGGCGAAACCGGGAGGTTATTGCGTGCCCATTCCTAAGCAATCACAAACTATCAGCAACCACATCCTGCTGATAGTTCAAAGGAAATTCTAACACCGCCTCCTCTTTGCCTTGAGCAACATGCACGTATAGCACATCACTCTTTGGATCAATCACGCGCAGTGCTCGCCGATAGACGCCCACATGACCATCTTGAATCGCCTGTATCCAACGCCCTGTTTCTCCCACCCTTAGCGAAACAAGCACATCATGCGCAGGTTTCCGACCATCTTTATTAGCGACCACCAGAAATTCATTCATGCCAGTCGTCACCACCGGTGGTCTGGTTTCAATACGAAATTGATAATTTTTCCAGGACTGGGGAGGCGACAGAGGGATATCCGCACTGCAACCATAACCCACCACGGCAATTAACACGAGCACACTTAACCATCGTTCCATTTTATGATTCCAAAGCATATTTTTCTAAATATTGGCGTATGATCCGCTGATCCTCGGGTGTCATTGCCTCCAGACCTTGCATAATACGATGATTTTGCATCCTGACGAGTATACTCTGCCATTGTGCCGCTGTCCGTGAAGCAGGTGATGGAGGCGCATGACACCCACCACAGAATTTTTTAAACAATCCTGCCGCCTGGCTATCAGGCTCCGGCAACGACATGAGCTGATTTGGCGTTTGCTCCATCCCACAACCACCGAACATCATCATTCCACAACCCAAAACCAATGTGATTACATTATTTTGTACTAACGTTATGCTCTTGCTCACGCTGTTTCTTTTCTTTTTTTTCTTTTAAAATATGCCGCAAATCAACAAAATAATAAATCACAAAGCTCATGACGATCACCCAGGCAACCCCCGCCGGAATCCCCCAGTCAAACCAATCTCGTTCAAAACCTGGCCGATTACCCCAAAATGGAAATGTCAATCCAATGGCGACAAGCAATAAAACAATAAACAAAGCGATAAACCAATAAGGGATGGAAGTATGTGTGCTCTCCATTGTTTCCAGTAACTCCCAGTCCTCCAAGCCTCGTTTATCAAGCCGCTCCTGTTTACTACCATAACCAAAGTGATCCTCGGGCATATCGCCCCATCCCGTTTCTTCTGTGCTCGACAATTTTTCTTTCATACAATCAACCTTGCTTCACAAAATGTTGTACCCGATATAAATCCGTCCATCCATCTTCCGATTCTGCCTTGACCATAAAGGTGTGCAAACCTGGATCAATATCACCATGAATATCGATCCATACATCCTGCCGACCCACCGTCTCAAATTGTACCCACATGCGGGTAATGTCATAGGCCTCTTCCGGTAACCCTTGCACGCTTATTTTTAGACGCCCCGGCCGATACATTTTATTCGCCAGATGAATACGATATTGTTTAATTTGATCGCCATGGGCAATTTCAGACTGATAGACCGCCAGGTGATACGGGTCATAACTCAAAAGTCCCCAAACAAATAGCGATGCCCCGAATATCCAGACCGGCAATACCCAGCCCGCTCTTCGTTGGAGACTCGCCAAAGGAATATAAGAGGCGACTTTTGCCCGCTTGCGCGGCCCCAGCTTGAGACGCAACAACCCTTTTTGGCCAGCTTTGGCCTTTAACGAATGGCAAGCACTCACACAGGCACCACAATTAGTGCAACTATCAAATGTATTCGTTTTCCGTGGATCAATATCCACCATGCACTGGGTCACGCAATAATTACATTTAGCACATTCACCAGACCGCGATTCATCATATTCTAAATGCAAGGTATCATTGGTTTTAAACAAAAATTGCCACATCCGATAAATGCACATATAACGACACAAATAATGCCGTACTACGGCAAAATTAATCAGAATAATAAAAACAAAAACCGTATAAATCCAGTGTAAAGAACCCGCTAACCGGATATCATCTTGCAACGTAACAAACGACCAAACCGCTTCCGCAGGCACAAAATAAAACAATGGGATCAAGCTGACAAACATGGACACCGCCACCAATAGCAAGACCAATTTTAGCCAATTTAGCCAGTGATTTTTATTTTTTGCGACAGCGACTTGCGCACTTGACTCCCAATCGATCACGGCGCGTTTACCGAGCAAACGAGAGGTCATCTTGTCAGCCAAACTAGAAAAGGTATTTTGTGGGCATACCCAACCACAAAACGCGGTGCCGACGGAGGAATATAGAAGAATGAACGTGCATGCCATGGCTAACCAAAAACCAAAAACAATGAGAAAATCTGAAAACCAAATTTGACGATCGAGCACCACAAATCCTGACGAAACATCAATGCGAAAGATACCCAGCGCAGGAATCAGGATAATCAGAAGGATAAAACCCACTTGAGTTATCTTTCGACTGATTTTCAATTTATCCGTATGTTTAGCCTGGGAAACAACAGGTATGTTTGCCAAGCTTTCATTTGCTTTCATGAACCTCATGCTACCACAACATTGTTCATGTCGCATCACCATTCAGCTGAGCCATTGCCTATTCTGCAACCACAGAAACCCTCCGACTAAAAATTGAACAGCTGTGTTTCGGTATTGTATTTTATGATTTGATTAGATATAGTCGAGCTTGCCACTTGGAGCAAGTGGTAACTACATCCGTTCTGCCATATGATTTTGGGGGTTAAGAATAATGGTAACAGAAATAGGGATTAACATATTAGTTCCACTTTTGGTATTTGGCTTTATCATTGTTGGCGCTTATATGATGTCAAACGCGTCTTTCCAAGACGTGCTTGAGCGTCGTCAAGGCGAATAAGCAGAATAAGCAAAGCGAGCTTTGGGCAACCTATCACGCAACAACCATAAATGATAGGTTGTTCAAGGTCAGTTGAGCCGATTTCCACCTCTTCAGGCTCAACCATTGAGCATCAAATATCTTGCAATGGCTAAATTTCTGTATCCAGTGGTACGAGTTGTTTTAGCTGACGATGATAGGCATTAGCTTGGCCTATTTGCCCAGCCTCTAAGGCTTTGCGCCAAAGCGCTTTCAAGGTAGGTACGTGATCTCCCCTAATCGCTAGAATACGCTGCAATGCTTCCACTTCATCGACGCCCTTTTTGACGGCTTCTGGCACCGATGAAAACATTTTATCCGCCATATCAAAACCAACCCAACGATCCTTGGCATTAGCAGAATGTGCCAAGCGCAATAGCTGCTGTGCTTCCATCGCCCGACCAGCAAAACCAGCCAACCAACTTCGCAGTAACATTTCGGAAGCCATATAAGCCGCTTCAAATTGTTCATAACTCGCCTGATTGACACCTAATTGTTGGGCCGCCAATAAGGCCGTGGGTCGATGAAATAGCAAATAAGCTAATATGTCGGTTAAATTTAGTTTATTGTTATACTTCGCCGCCGGCAAACCATATTCAATCACGGGCGACCACTCACTTTGTCGCGGTCCGGTATCCCATGTCAACGCTCCCCAATAGCGACCATACCAAGTCCAGACTCCTTCACCACCGGTGGCCTCCGCCAAATCAACATCGACGGCCTTTAATTGAGCCAATAAGGTATTCACATCACTCAGGGCATTTTCTGGACCCACCAAAGCGATGCGAAAACCATCCATGAATAAATAGGATCTTTCAAACACCGCATGAAACGTTCGAAACACAACTTTCAAAGAAGCTAAATCAAATTGGTTAATGGCGATCCATTGCACAAAAATACCATCGCTGGATAATCGCGCCTTCGCTCGCTGAAATTGCTCTAACGACAATAACGCACTTCGCCCCACCAAATCTGGGTGGAATAAATCACCAATGATAAGATCATAATGCTGGGTATCGGTTTTTAAAAAACGCCTCGCGTCATCGTGCACAATATGGGTATACTCAAACACATCACCATTAAAGGCTTGAAACCAATGTTGAGCCGCCTCAATCGCCCCTTCAGACAATTCAACAGCCGTCCGTGTTACCCCCTGGTATGCCAAACTACCTGCCACAGTAATACCGGTCCCTAAGCCTAAAAACAATAACCTGTCACTACTTGGGTTTAATAATAAAGGCAACCTCGCCTGGTTTTTCTGTACTTCAATTGCTGTGGGCTCCGTCGATGCATCTAAACGTTGCAAATCGGCCATTAATACCCGCTGCCCATCCGCTTGCTGGACAACATGAGTCACTGAAACCGCATCCTCTTTCAAAAAAAGGTCTTTCGTCCCCGACTGGGCCATCGGCAGCATGTCATGCACGGCGGGAAAATTCCAAACAGGTATCACCAGCAAAACTAAAACAAGGCAACCCACCATATAATGGCGATGTCGCCCCCACACCATACTCGCCAACAGGATTAACAAGACAGCTAAGCAAATCACGGCCGGCGAGCCGAATAGAGGAATTAAAATAAAGCCAGCGGCCAAGGCCCCAATACAAGCCCCAACAGAATTCGCGCCATAAAGCCACCCCCCCACTTTTTCCCCACCACCCAACTGTGTCGCCAAATAGGGTAACCAAGCACCAAAAGCTAGCGTCGCGGGCAACGTTAACAGCGCAATGAGCACTGACTGAGTCAGCATCGCTTCGGCAAGCGAAGCAAAACGCATTTGTTCTACCCACCCGGCCAAACCAGGGAAAAACCATAATGTCATCAAAGAGGAGGCCGCCGCCACCAAGGGCAAATAAGTGAACCAAGCCGCTCGGTGCAGGCGGGTTGCCAATAAACTGCCCAAAGCGATCCCCATCAGGAATGTGGCCACAATAACCGCTAAGACATATTCGGTACGCAGCATCACCATACCAAATAACCGAATCCATGCCACTTGCAGCATCAAGGCCGCTGCACCAATTATCCCATAAGCAACGATTGAAACACCAAAATTTGCTGGCATGTGGGTTTGCAATACTTTTTCATTGGGCAAAATAATCGATGTGGTATCTTGTCCCGCTGTGGTTGATAACCATTTAACAAGGACTAAAGCGACTAGCCCAATCATTACCCCCATGATCGCCACTAAGCGCAGCGACACATGCCAACCAAATAACGGCAATAGCAACAAAGGCAACAGTGCCCCCAACACACCACCCAAGGTATTTAACCCATAAACAACCGATAATGGCACCCCCCTTTCGGCGAATAACCGAACCATGATGGGAAAAACCGCACCAAGCAACATCGCCGGAAAAAACATCAATAGAAAAACAGCAATCCCTTGAATCCCATACCACATCGCAATATCCATCGCTGGCGCTTGTATTATGAGGAACGCATCAAAAGAAAAAATAAACTTAGGAAGCCATAATGCAAATATGGCAATCGCTAACTCCACCCCGCCAAAAAACAACAAGGGTCGCTTTAAAGCAAGCAAATAGCGCTTTCCAAATAAGCTGCCGGCGCCTAATCCCGCCATAAAGGCCGCGACAGTAATGACAACGCCAAAAATACTCACCCCAAACAACGTGGACAACATACGTGCCCATAAGATTTCATAGGCGAGCGCGGCAAGTCCTGAGAAGAAATACAAGGCGAGCAATAGATAGACCATATACCCATTTTTGAAAGTGTGCACTTGAGTTATATAATTATTTTAACGAAGGAAAGGACAAACCCGGTTCAAAAAATTGACATCAACTAACCGACCATTAGCGCCAACCAGCTATTTAATTTTATTCCTTACGATAGGCGCTAATGACATTTAAAAATATATATTGGAATTGAATTTTCAACGATGCAGAGCGTATTTGATACCCCTCTAAAAAGGGAAAAACCAAACCATCGCCGTCACCGCATGAGCAACCGATAGAAAAACGGTAAAACCTGCGCTTATCATATGTGCAAGAAAGACCTCCTTAGCAAATACCCCCATGGAAATACCAAGTCCGGCGGTAACAAAAACCCCAATCAGCAGCAAAACACCCATTATAAATAGAATTTCACGTTGACCTTGCTGTTCCGCTAATTCTTGCTCCGCACTCATCGTATCCATATCCCGAAAGGTTTCTAATACGACGGCATGTTCTTCAGTCGCCGCCAGACATTGTGTTGGCAATAAAAAACACAGCAGCAAAATACCCATCAAAAAAACTCGCCACTTCACCCATAAAAAACGTTGATTACCTTGTTTAAAGTTTACTACCACGTAGAAATGCCTCACACCAGCCTTGCTATGATTTCAGTGATCATGAATAAACAATCAAAAAATTTTATGATTGTTCTTTTTTACCGGAAAAACGCCAATACAAAATCGCCATCAGTACCGCCGGAAATAACACCATTGGCAATAAAAAGATAAAAATTGCCCAGGGGGTCTCAATGGTGACTCGAAGCCATCGATAACTATCTGCCGCAAAAACCTCGGCGACCATCAAAAAAAACAAAAAATTAACCACCACTATCTGCTTGATTACAGTTTTCATAATATCCTCACAAATCTTGATTTGACTCACTTAAATCCATGCATAACTAGCCATTTCTAATTTCATCGATACTCAGCACAGGCATTGTTACCACACCAAGCACTCTCATCCCTACAAATGATCGGTGGCAGATACCGGTGACTCGGTGACGGTTCTTGCGCAACGAAAACCAAAAAAATCCGACGCCATAAATGGCAAGGCAAAATTACGATGATAGGCCGAAGTAGAAAATGGATCACTTTTCCACGAACCACCTCGCATCACCTTATAACGCTGATCTGTCTCAACAAATTCAACCATGCGCTTTTCTCGCTCACCGGGGTCAAGAGGGATTTGTGCCACCTTAGCTTTGAATAGGCCATCCGAGGCGACACTATTCGCATACGCTAAAAAGTCATTAGCCATCCACTCGCTCACATTGCCTGCCATATCATGAACACCAAAAGGGCTCGCTCCGCTAGGATAGGCCCCTATCGGCGTGGTCGCCCCCTGATTGTAATACGTATTCAATCGAGTTCGCTCCATACGATTACCCCATGGCCAACGCCGCCCATCTTGACCACGCGCCGCTTTCTCCCACTGCTCTTCCGTCGGTAAATGCTTGCCTGCCCAGGCCGCGTATTTCATGGCATCAAACCAAGACACCATGGTCACCGGATGCAATGCTAACTCGTCAGGAATACGTCCATCTTTCCAATGAAAGGGTGCAATATGACCCGTCTCTGCCACAAAAAGTGCATATTGCGCATTGGTGACTGGGTGTTTGTCGATTTCATAGGCGGCCAGATCCAAGTGATGGGCTGGGCGATTTTGCGCATCGGTTTTTTTATTATCGGTCCCCATAATGAAAGCACCGGCCGGCACCGCCATCATGGTGTTAACCTCGGCCCATTGGGCTTCCGTTAATAGCGCCTTCACTTCGGCAACACGATAGGGAAGCGCTTCATCCTTGCGTTTTTCATAATCTTTATTACGAAAATGTATTTCCCCCGCCGCACGTAATCGACTCTGTTCTTCTTTGAGATCATAACTTGCCAAGTCTCGCATTTGATTCATGCGATTTTGACCTAACTCTAAGACATGCACTGTGCCAGCAATCAAAGTTACCACAATAAGTGTTACAAACGTTGCCCCAAGATAGCGCTTGCGCATCGCCAACTGCTGCTTACTGACCGGACCACGGTTTTTATAGGGAATTGATGCCATCGGCTAATCTCCACTCGCGCTGGTGATCTGCGAAGCATTCACTTTAGAAGCCGGTTTTTGATATTTTTTATGGATTAAATGATTAGGACGACGACCATAGATTTTTTTAATAAAAAATTCGCCTAAAATACCACCGCCAGCGGACGCTTCGACCGCCACAATCACCAACAGCATCCAAAAACCCAGTGGTAAGAGGGTTGACCCATCGGGCACATTAGCATGATCTAATGCGATATATTCAGGGATGCGCACTAATAGTGGTGACAAATAAGCTAGAATTTTACCGCCCAAACCATAAATAGCCGAGACCACAATCCCTGCAATCAGGGGAACCAAAATAAGATCCAATACCCAAATCGGACTAAACGTGTAAATCCCACGATAAAGCTCTAACTGCACCCCCAGCAATTGATCTCCTCCATAGATAACAGCCGCCCCTGCAGAGACAGCAAGCGTTGCCCAAAAAAATTCTTTGACGGTAATCCTAAATTTAAATTCGAGCATCTTTGTTATACTCCTCACCTGTTAACTTTTCATATCTTGCTTTAGCCGCTTGCTGCCGATACCAGTCTTCAACCTTCAGGCTACCAATATAAGCGGCTAAATCTCGCCTTTCCTGCTCCGTCAAACTGGCATAAGAAGGCATACGATATTGTGGTTTAAGCCGTGATGGTAAAATTTCTTGAGGATTTTCCGCTGAGAAATAATTATATAACCATTCTTCAGATCGAAATGTTCCCATACCATCTAAAGCAGGTGCTGGCACCGCCTGAGTAAACGTTCGGGTTGCCCACAAGCTATGGCAATCTCGACAATTAAATGCGCGAATTATTTTACCTGCTTGTTTAGTCACTTCATCGGTGGCGGTAGAAAAAAACGGAATCCCAGGATCTTCAGTGGTTTCTTTAGCGGACTGTTTTAGCTTTACTACGGCTAAAACAGCCACACTTAACACCATCAAGCCTACGATAAGTTTTTCACCTTTTCTCATTTTGGCGTGCCCGTTCCTCAGCTTGTTTTTTCAAAAATTCAGTGCGAGCTTCGGTTTGTTCTTTCATTACCTCTAGGTATTTTTTATACTCTTCTTCTGACATTTTATCTTTATCATTTTCGTCAAAAACAACATACTTGATATCTTCATCAAACTGATCGTTCTTAGCCGCCCATCGCAACATAAAACCGGCCGCAATCAAAATCAATGCAGCCACCACCAGCCACAAATAAATGGACCAACCATCTGGTAAATTTTCAATAAAATCTGACATAACTTATATCCTAAATTAAATAACCTTCAATCAATTGAATCCAGCCGATAATAATCGCAAGAATCACCCCTAGTATAATGCTACCAAACATTATTTTCTCACCTGTTTTGAGTTGACTTATCTTCTTTTCACCTTTAGGTAGATAAAGGTAAATAATGTAACTAAACAGAATGAGCGAAAGCACCAGGAAGACAAATATCCCTATACTATATTTCTGGGCACGAAGACCCTCAATGCTCATATCAATGCCAAAAACAATGTTACTTGGATCTGTTGACCCTAAATCTGACTCAAGTGTTATTAGCCATTGCATAGGATGAAACGCAGTAAGTTTTTGTAGAAAAGTATTGATGCTATTAATCATGTAAATTGACAACCAAAACAAAAAAACAGCTTCATGAAACCTTAGGCAGCTATCGACGCAAGACCTACACTAGTATATTAGCGGTTATATTGCAACCATAGGGAGCGTATAGCGATATCAAAAAAACCATCATATAATCCCATACTGATATTCTTCAGTCGACGGCGACAAAAAATGTTTTAAATAAAAAAAGGCCGCTCAATCGAGCGGCCTTTTCTAGTGTATTTAACGACTAGTTAAATGCATCATCTGTATCACCCGCTTCTTGATGTTTTTTCCAGTAACGATCTACAAAAAAATAACCGTAAATGGCTGGCACGATAAGCACACCGATGATAATCACTAAAAACACACCGGGGGCATAATCTATATCAATCATTAATTTTACTCCTATGCTATATTTAGCTAGCTTTTGACATATCCGGCTTACGCGTAAAATGCGGTAAACGTTTAATGATCAAAACGATCAAGATAAGAAAATAAGTCACATAAAATACATCAATGGTATAGCCTTTATCCCACCATGGCTGTATTCTCTCACGATTTTTTCCACCATTAATGGTGAAATTACCTTCGAAGTTAGCTAAGGCAATACGATCCCCAATCACATTATAGTTATCCAGAGGATAGGCTCCACCACTCGCCTGCACCTCTTTAATACCTGGTGCAATGTTTATCAAATCATCCCACGTCAGCGGATGACGCTCAATGGCTCCTTGAGTCCGGTCATCAGCATTCTGATAAACATGATTCGTGATGTATTTAATTTTCTCTTCACCGGTTTCCAGTTGCTGAACTTCAGACGAATCCATTATTTTAATAAAATCAACATAAAGCTCAGCATTCGGCCTTTGCCCCCAAATCGGCATCGTAATCATAAATGCCGTTAAGATGATAAGGCCCATTAAAAACGTGAGAGGAAAGGGCAGACGGTTATTCGCCGACCAAAGTCCACCATGTTTCTCCTTCTCCCATAAATCAAGCGTCTCTTTTTGTTCCTGCTCATCAGCAAGACAATAGAGAGGTTGGTCCATTTTAAAAGCCATCGTGTAAATCCTCCCGTTAAATTACTTAAGACTTGTTAGCACCCAATCGATCAACGCTCTGACTTCAGAATTACTCGCTGGCTCAGGCACTTCTGGTGCATAAATGCTATTGCCGGTCAAGTACTTTCGATAATCAGCTCGCCATTTGGCAAAATCGATTTTGTTACCATCCGCATCGGTCTTACCCCAAAGATAATCAAACCGAGGCATAATGGAATTGGGCTGCACCAAGCGAGGATTAAAAAAGTGCATGGTCATCCATTCACGCGATGAGTTACGCGAAGCCACATGCAATAAATCAGGCGCTTTACGATCCGACCCAAAAGCCGTCGGCATTTCACCATTGAAGTCACCTAAGAAAGGCGGCGCACCAAAAAACTGCCAATCTTGAGTTTGCTCAGGCAATAAGGTATGACACCACCAACACCCTTCAGTAATGTAAATGGTTTTACCCTGCCCGACACGGCGGATATTTTCATCACCGGCCGCTTCTAACGTTTGCGCCGGTACCCAACCACGAGTAGCCGTCAAGTTCTCGATGTAATCAACTTCTTCACCGTTAAACTCACCTTTAGAAACGGTAAATACCGCCCCACTCGTCAGGTTAGCTTCGCCGACACGACCGATACCAAAAGTCAAATCTTCAACCCCAGCACCCAGCATTCTAGGATGATTGATTCCAGGCGAAAACTTAATTCCAGGATTATATACATAAGCCCGAATAGGTGGATCCATCGCCGCACCGCTCACGGGGTCTTTATCAAGGATCACAGTAACCGGTTTCCCAGCACCGACAACCAATGGATCTTCATAACTAAACCCAATAACACGGCCTAACGACAATTGCTTGTCCAAGCCAACCCAAGTTGAGATCCCAGATGTAAAGTCTGTACTTGGAGCTAACAGGGTAACGCACATTGATAACCCAAGCATCAAACCGATACCAGCTGATCCGAATTTATACTGTTGGAAAGCCACTTGATTTCCTCCTCCCTAGCCCTTTCAAGTTGGACTCGAAATAACGAGTCCAACCATAAAAAAGCGAAAACGTTGTTGTTTATCTTTCGTACGCCATTTCATGCGCATAACGACCTTTGGGTACTAAGGTACCTTCACGCGCTGTCATCCACATGTTGTACAACCAAATTACATTACCAGTGAAAACCATCGTACCACCCACCCAACGAGCAATCATGTAAGGGTGTTCAGCCACCACGACATCAATGTAAGGCACCTCATAAATCTTACCCGCTCCTTGGATCAATCCAGCAATGGTCATTGATATCCAATAAACGCAGAAACCAATCAGGAAGAACCAATAATGCAAATTAGCTAGCGTTAAGGAATAAAGCTTTCTTCTCAGCATTTGTTGCAAACCAAAATACACCGCGGCCGCTTCCAAAAAGCTGGACATCCCCAACAGTGCCAAGTGAGCATGCGCCACAATCCAGCCGGTACCATGCACATACCAGTTAATGGCTCGTGTTTGTTGGAAACCCCCTTGCATATTCAGTGGGATCGCGAGTAATACACCAGTGATGGAGAATTTGGTCTCCACATTTTCCACAAATAAACTCCACTTACCTTTCATGGTTAACAATATATTAGCCACGAAAGCCACCGCCGGAATTAAAATCAATACGCCTTCCACAGAAGCGAAAGATTTCAACCATTCAGGCAAAGGCGCAGACATCAAGTGATGCGACGCAGGTGTTGAATAAAAGGCAATAATTGACCAAAAATGCAAATGACCAATACGGTGAGAGTAGAGTGGGTTACCGGTGAGCTTAGGAATCGTATAATAGGCAATCGCGGCCGCCACCGGCGTAATCCACAAACCTAACACGTTATGAGCAAACCAAAAGGTCATGTAAGCTTCAGTCAACCCCGTCAAGTTGAATAGCTCAGGGGAATTACCCACGATAAACACGACAATTAGCATGAAGATACAAGCCCCGAAAAACCAGTTAGTAATGTAGATACCTTGGGTTTTCCGATGCGCAATGGTCATCCACACATTCACACCCAGCGGTAGCAGCACCCCACAAATAACCACCAAATCAATTGGCCAAATCAGATCACTGTATTCACGACCGGAGGTAATGCCGAGCCAAAGCAAGAGCAAGCCTAAGCTCAAACCAATATTCCAAAGGAATACGTTCCACAAGCCAAGTTTCTCAGACCACAGCTTAGTATTACCAAGCGCGGGTGTCATATACATCATGGTCATACCAAATGCCATGGAGATCCAGCCTAAAATAACGGCCAATACATGCACTTGGCGCATATGACCAAACGCAAAAAGCTCGACGCCAGTCACCCAGTCGGGAAAGGCTAATTTAGCCGCATTAAACGACCCTAAACCCGTGCCAACCACAAACCAAAAAATCGAAGAAAAGCCAAAAAAGATCGTTGCCGACCCAGCTGGAATATCTTCGTTCTTGGCAAAGAGATATTTTAGTAGCATGAAACTTCACCTCCCAAAAAATTAACTCCCAGATAAAACCAAATCATTCTTTCATCTTGTTCATAAGATACCAAGAAAGCCACATGCTCGAAAATGCCAAAACGATTCCACAGGTACCCGCAAATGTCGCTAGCATAATCCCCCCTTATATTTAACTATGCAAAAAGATATATTATTCCCAGACAGTGTTATCACGCTGTGCTTCCACTTCACCATGTTTTTTCATTGCCAAACCAACAATGATGGCAAACGCAAGACCAAAAACAAACATCATGATATCAATAAAACCTGCAAAAGTTGAGATCCGGTAGGCTTCTGCACCCCAACCACCCCAGCTTTCATAAGGTCCCCGCCCGACAGCACACATGACGGCCGCGCCGAACACACTCCCGTTCCCCATGCCTGTGGTAAAAGCAGCCACAAGAAGAACAAAAAACGTCCGCCCAATGGTTAGTTTGTTTTCCATATCTACCCTCCGATAGAAATTACCAAGAATCTGTAAACGCCTTATACGTGACGACCCTCTAGCAGCGATCAATACGAATAAGAAGCTCACAGTATTAGTTTCAGATTAGAAACCCCTCGAATCGTGACACAGCTAGTATTTTCCGTCAAGATTTAAAGTCGCAAAATTCAATAAATAAATTGACAATTAACCAGAAACTAGTAAATACCGATATCCTGCTAAGCAATTGATGATAATTCGGACGAAAAATTTTGTATAATTTATTGAAGATTGATTACTATGGAAGGCGGTGCTGGACATCACTGTCCCTGACAGTTATATGGCAAATATAGGCAAAGTATGAGCGTATAGTGACGTCCCGATTTAGCGCCCAAGTTTATTCATTCTGGTTCGCCAACAGGCAACTGCAGCGATACAGAAGATAGAACCGAGAGAGCAAATCGGGAAGTGATTGCGTAACCATTCCTAAGCACGACACGAGAGCGAGAGAAAATAATGCGTGAAACAGTAATCTATATCTTCATCGGCCTCAGTTCATTATTGGTTATTTCTTATGTACCTTATATGTTGTTAACTGGCGTTGTTGACGCCGCACTGGTGACCAAAATTCAAATTATTGTCACCTGCGTATGGGCCATCGGGTTAGGCTTTCTCGGCTGGGACATCGTCCGCCAGCGCCGAGGCAAAGTCTAACTAAACACCCGCAGTAACGCCTTGGCATCGTTAAAGCGCTCAGCAGTGCCAAATTGTAATTTATGAAAAACATACTGCTGACGCTTACCGTTGAGATCACAGCCCGTCAAGCCAAAACTCTTACCCGCTAAATCTGAAAAAAACTTCAAATCCTTCACTAACTCGGATTTTTCTCCATTGCGCAATTCAAGGGCAACCTGTTTTTTGGATATTTCAAGCGCAACAGGCGCCTTAGGCAGCAACATTAAACGGGTTTTCATGATGCGATTAAAGCCAATCAAGGTAATAATTGTTGTACTAAATGCAATCATATACGTAAAATTTTGATCGCCGCTGTACCACATTTTTGCTCCCACGATAATCAGAAAAATGATGGTTGGAATATATAAGACTAAATCCCAACAAGCCCCTTTTTTGTCTTGCACTAAATCATATCTTGATGATGCCACATCCACTCCTAAAAAATACCGACGACATAAAACTAGCCGGACTGACGCGCCTCAAGTATACGGCGAATGCGTATATCCAGCTCGGAATAGAGCATCCTTCCCGCTTGCTTAAACTGTACCACGCCGCTCCCATCGATAATAAATGTCCACGGATCACCTTTAACGTTATAGGCGATAAAAGCTTCAGGATTTTTGTACTGATCCATGTGCAAAAAAATAACATCATCGCCGTACTTTGCAATCATCGCTTTGAGTATCTGTAATTGCTTATCACAAACGGTGCAATGCGCCGGGGTGGCAAACTCCAAGACAATCGGCTTACCCAGCGCAATGGCCTCATCCAGAGAATACTGATACATACGCTCATCAGGATATCGATAGGTCGTCAAACGACTCAAATCCCCTCCTACATCAAGCAAATACTTAGTGCGCAAAGCGGGCGCTTCGGAACCCACTCGCAGCGTACCTTCCGGTCCCTCTAGACAGCCAGTCATTAACAAAAAAACGAAAAGGAGTAATACCCTCCTAGCACTACGAATCATAATTCTTCTCCCAACCAGTGCAAGTGCGATACAGATTATACGCCCAGATAAAATTAGCCATCAGCACCAGTGTGCCAAAGATCCCCATGTAGGCCAAGAGTGGTTTCACAATTTGCTCCACCTCATCAGGCGTAGAATTAATGCTCGCGATGCCACCTAAGGTACCTGCCATCACAAAAAATATCACCATCCCCAGCAAACCAATATTATGCACCCAAAAGTGCCACTTCACCAACTTTAAGCTATATATTGGGCGTTTAACAAGCCGCGGAATGATGTAATAAATGGCAGCAAAAATAGCCATTTCAACCCAACCTAACAAATTGATATGGGTATGGCCGCGCACAATCAAATCACCATGTAAGCGATGATCAACAAAATACCTAAGCTCGGCAATGCCCCCCATTACCGCCCCCCAGGTAAACCCAATTAAGCTATAAATAATGCAAGCATAGACAAACCACAAGATATACTTTCGGTAAACTAACTCTTGCTCATGCACCCATGGCTCCGCCATACTTCACTCACTTTTATTCTGTTGATAAGCCATCTTTTCTGGGCATAAATAATTAATATGCCATCCTAAATTATTTATCACATGAAAAACTTATTCTTCTTTCACCACATCCTTCACAGCCGCCTCTCTTTCTCTGATGTCACCATATTTTTCACGCCACTCTTCAGGCGCCCACATTTCGACCATATTGTCGATAAATTCTGAGCGTTCTGGCGGCGGCAATGCCGCTACTGACGACCCCCGGTCTGCCTTAAGTTCTGACAGAAATACCGCAATTTTATGCCGATCTTCGCTAGGAATTTCGCTCGTGTAAGCGGCTTCTTTCGGCGGGAAACCATGATCCAGCGTTGGGTAGCCGTATTGCTCTTCCGGATTCACTAAAAAAGCCTCAATCCACTCAAGCGATCGTTTAGAGCCAAGTCCGTCAAGCGATAATCCCATACTGGTGCCAGCGCGTAACGCACGATGGCACGAATTACAACGCGCTTCACGATATAACTTAGACCCTTCGCGACCCACATCTGAAAAAACAAAGTGAGTTTTTTGCTCAAATATAGGCGTATCTGAATTAAGCCGATAAGACTCTAACGCAATATAAGCAATCAATGCCATTACGAAGAAAACACCGAAAATAATAAATAAAATTTTTTCACCCGATTTTAATGCTTGTTTCTTTGCCATTTGCCCATTTTACCAATTTTGAAGTTAACTCACCCTAATGTAATCACCAAGGATATAGCAAGTCAGCCATAAAAAAAACCAAAGGAAAATCTATCGACCACTAAAAGAGACACGGCTCTACGGCACCCCCCACGTAGGAATGAGGCAAAAAATAAAGTACCCATAAAATTTAAGACATCAATATACCAGCAACGCCCGATAACAACCCTGCGTAATCAGACAAAGCAAACGATATAAAAATTAACAGGAATGGCGATAATAATAATGAAGACACATGACAATCTCGATTGCCTGCCGCCGTGCAGCAGTAACAGCAATCTGATCATAAACAAAAAAACTGAGAGGTACGTTATTTCACAGCCATTCTCTCACTAAATACGATAAAACAAAAAAGGCGGAGAAGTTCATCCCCGCCTTTTTTAAACACATTACAATCGCTTTTTAATGATCGTAAGGTGTGAAAAAGTTTCCATCCGAATAAGCGGACGCATTCGTCAAATACGCCGCTGCATTCAAGATATCTTCTTTTGTCATATTGCGAGCGACCGCTCTCATTTGACCCATCTGGTCATTGGTTCGACTGCCATCTTTCCATTTATTTAGTTGGCTAACTAAATAGGTATATCGCTGCTGACCAATAATTGGATAGATGGGTGGCGCACCACGGCCATTATAACCATGACAAGATCGGCACGCCGGCACAGGTTTCGCCCGATTGCCTTGCCCCCACTCAACCAAGGACTTACCTTTCGCGCTTTGACCCACCTCCGTCCCATTGGCCGCCAACTCTTTCAAGTCAGAACCTTTCCACTCAGCCTCACGCCCAGCGGTCGCCAATGATTCAAGGTAAGTCGCCACATTTGCGCGATCTTTTGACGTCAAGCCTTTCGCATTCGCATTCATCACAAACATAGTGCTGTCTGTGCGCTTGTCGGTCGCGTAATCTTCAAGTTGCTTTCGCAAAAAAGTATAAAACTGACCGGCCAAACGTGGCGTTCCCAAATTGTCATCGCCCATACCATCCTGACCATGACAAGAACTACACGCCGGCACATCACCTTTACCATTAAAAAAAATGTCCTTCCCCGCCGCAACATCCCCTTGACCTTTAGGATATTGCGGAGCAGACATTGCTATCGACGGAATCATTGCACCCGCCACAATGGCAATCGCCGAAATAGCTGTAATTATACGTCGCATGTTAAGAAGCCCTCCCAAGTTACTTAAGCCTCCCAGATTCAAACCTAACCCTGCAGTCCAAAAAGAATAACCATAGTCTTTTTCGACACAGAATACTCATTATCCACTCTATGTAAAACCTACTATATAGTAATTCGTACGCTTATGAGTTTATTTTCAGCATGAGCCATGCTAAACCAAAAGCACCTAAAAACCATATAAGATAGAGTATTGCAACTGCATCAGTTTGTAACACAGCCCACCTCCCTCAAAAATGAAATAAAAATCAATAAGGTTGTTTAGCCCAGCATGTTAACAAACACTATGGACCGGGTAATTCAATCACTAATCGAAATAGCTGTCAACACTTAAAGCTTGTAACTTAGCATGCACTAACAAAAAATTCACAGCTGCTCGACAATTTATCTTGCTCAACTAATGACGCCCAAAATATTTTTCGTTATGCTTGGCAGCTATTTGATTAAATTAGATATCACCATCACTCAATTGAGCAAAGCATAAAACGTTAAAAAAATAGTACATCGAATAAATAGCCGATGAATTAAACCGCTTTAAACGAGAAGTAACATGAATGTTTTAACACAGATATTAGAAAAATATTGGGGATTTTTAGCCCTTATTATTTGGATGGCCGGCTACCTACTTGCCAATCTCGTCGGACTCGACCCGTTTGGTATTGATGAACAAGCCGCCAGAGGACTATTATTAAATTGGTCGATTTCTGACAACATCATCAACCCCATTGTCATTTTTGGAGTCCCTGATTTTCGGGCGCTGCTATTTGTACCGATCGGGGTCTATTGGCCAGGCAGTATGCTGGCGGCTAAAATATTAACCTTACTGATCGCCTTTAGTGCCGCTGCACTGCTTTATCATTGGTCGAAAAAAACAACAAACAAAGAGACCGCTTTCATCGCTTCCGCACTATTTTTAATCTCCCCCTTCCTGTTAAACCAAATCGATGCCATCGGCGCCGCCCCTTTTATCCTGCTTGGAATGGCCTTGGGTACCTGGTTAGACAGTGCCTACCGGAAGAAAGAACAATATTTTGGCGGCTGGTATTTTATGCAAATGCTGTGGGTGACCATTTTACTTACCCTACACCCGATGGCATTAGCTTACCCATTAGCCATCGCCTGGCAATGGTATAAAAATCCACCGCCAGACAAAAATAGCCACCACATGTATATCGGACTCGTGCTGGCCACCCTGTTTTCGATGGCGTTGCGTACCGGCTGGGAAAACATCGCCTGGTTAAGCAACCCGATCCAAGCCTTAGCCATCGCGCTGGACGGTGCAATACTTTGGAGCATTCAAGATATCCAGTGGCTACCCGCCGTGATTACTGCTATCTTTTTAGTCACTATCATTACCGTTGACAAAAAATTTCTAACCACGGATCTGCTCGGTCTAATGCTATTAATATCCATACTCATTGGCTTATTCGCCGCTGATTCCGTCTGGGCAAGCATTGCCTGCAGCTTGGTATTATATCGTGGTATCCACCACTTAATACGCTTGAATAGCCAAATGAAAAAACATACGCTGATCGGTCAACGCGGCTTCGTCATTGGCGTGACATTTGTCGTATCGTTATACTTCATGGCTCAAGACAAAACGCATGCGCTGACCAATATTCGCGCAACACTGAGTCCCGAGGATCAACTGATACAACGCCTCGCTGAAGAGGCCGCCGATCAGGACGAACCGTTTCGAGCCGCTAGTCAGTGGCCAGCCCGTAGCATGCTCGCTTGCAAGAGAGATGTTTTACCCCTCCCGCCACCGATCGAAGACATCGCACAATTCAAGCACTCGATTAAGGGAATAACCCATTTAATTTTTGACCAAAAGAGCATCAAAAACCAACATCTTGTTAACAACCTCACCCAATTGACCGGCCGTATCGAAACCCTTGCCCTATTAAAAGGTGGGGTCATCCTAGAAAACCGAGAACACAATGTCGAGCTCAGCGCCGGCCATCGCACCGATCCTGACAAACAAAATAACAAACCGATCGCTGAATCCGACGCGCAAAAATAAACGCGGCTAACTAAACGATAGATTATGATGGTATGGACATAATTCACCACAAGAAGGACACGTAATGAATACGGCTTATCGAACGTTCACCCTGTGGATGATATGGGCTACAGCAGCCACCGTTATTTACCTTGGGTTGTATATCGACACAGACATACTCAGCTTTCTAAAAAATGACCAAAGCCGAATCACCTGGATCATTACCGCCTTATTCCTTCTCAGTACCCTCGCAAGCTTTATGCTAGTGGTAGCCATTACCGGTGAACGTATTGAAGCCTACCTCCAAGATGAAACAGCTAAAGACAAAGGCCTCATGGCGATCGAACCCAGTCGGCGCAAACAAAAGTCAGTCAATCGTTTTTATGATTCCCTAAAAACCGTCGCTAAATCCAATGGAACACCTAATATTGAAGTCCTGCTTGATATGGAACTATCGTCTTATCAGCGGATGAGCCATGCCACAGAAGTCCTTGGTAATCTACTCATCACACTCGGATTGATCGGCACCGTCGTTGGCTTAACTCTCACCCTGAGTGGGTTAACTTCATCGCTTGATGCACTGGGACAGGATCAAGACTTATTGCTTTCAGGGTTGCGCAAAGCCATGGGGGGAATGGGAACCGCCTTTTATACCACCTTATTAGGTGCGGTACTTGGCGGCGTATTGATACGTATTTTTGCCCTGATTACCGAGCATGGTATTGGTGGCTTACAAGATCAATTAATGAAAACTTGCATGGTACATTGTTCTGCCGATTTTAAACAAACGGTTGAAAAAGACATTCGATTTCTGAATGTGGAAATTGATGCGCTGGGAACCCGCGTTAAAACACTAGAAAAAACCTTTGACGATACACGCATCGCGATCAATGCATTCAGAGACTCAATTCGTGAATTAAACCAATTGTCCGGCGATGATAGTGGCGTGTATACCTTGCGAGAAACCTTAAAAATGCAAAAATATTATCGCGCTTTATTACGTCAGGAAATGCAATTAATGCACCGCCTTAATCGCTCTTGGTGGCACCATTTTAAAGACTTTCTTGCCACAAGAAACGATTGAGAGAATTCGACTCATGCGAAAAAATCGGCGGTTTACTTACACAAACATCTATGAAAGTTTTTCAGATATATCGCTGTTAATGCTTGCCACCTTTATCTTTTTAATGGTCACTATTTTACTCACCTCCCGCATGGCACAAGAATATGAACTACCACGACTCAAAAAAGAAATTGTCGAGCTAAAAAATCAATTAGCCGCCGCCGAATTTAATCGCCAACAAGCTACTAAACATCTGGAACAAATGGCGGTAATGTCCGAACAAGCACCACTGGATAGCATTGTCGAGTCAGCCACCTTTGGCCATAAAGATTTTGATATCTTTATCGAAGGACTCAAACAATTACCGGGGAGAGACTTGCACTTAATTGTTGATGCATCCGGTTCAATGCATGGGCTCACTTCATTTCTTATCCCTATTTTAAGAGTCATTGTCGTACGCTCCAATAAAAAATTGGCCGCCCTCACCTGGTTCAGTGACAATGAAGCTGAGACTTATACGGGCACCATGGGAGACATGTTTGACAAACTCATGAACGGCGCACCTTTTGGCGGCACCTTAGAAACCATCGGTAAAGCGTTTCGGGTCGCCGCTCGACGCACCCTCCCACCAGGCGCTTATCTACTTATCGGTGATGAGCCATCCAGTGACCGTGTTGGCTATAGCGATATTCCAAGTCCAGTATTCACCTTACCCTTAGGCCGATCCGACCCGGAAACCAACCGAGCCTATCAAGAAATTGCTGATAAGACCGGCGGAAAGATGTTACATTTAGACTTCAGGTAAGCAGAAATTATCACATGATTATCATTCCTGCAGGCATCATTGTTATTGGTGAACTGAGAAGTTCCGGCATTGTTCGCGTTGACGCAAAAATTGAAGGTAATGGTTTTATTGACGGCTTAGTCATGCTCACTAAAAAATGTGTCTGGCGTGGCAATCTTGTCGCCGATGAAATTTTTGTTGATGGCACCATTGAAGGCCACATTACGGCCCATAAAAAAATACACCTCAACGAAAAATGCAACGTGACAGGTAGCATTCACTGCGCCAAAGTTATCATCCACGATGGCGCAAAAATCAATGCCAAGTTCTACATGAAAAAATCCGATACGCCAATGAATCTCAGAAAAAAAACACCAAATAAATCAACATCAGTCAATACCTCTATTTGAGATCTAGGTATTAATTATCAATGAGAGGCATCATCATGACAAAATTTATTCATGGTGAGTTAGTATTTTATTGTTGTTAAAACCCATCAAGTTTTTTTTGATTCTTAATTTAATAAAGTGTTCTTCAATATTTTCAAGGACAATTAACAAATTTTAAAATCGTTTTCAATTGTTATTGGCATAGTTGTTCCATTGCTCTCATATGTGTGAATTTTTACTTCATACGTTTTATTAAACAAAAAGGCAAAAGGAAATACATATGCTAATTAAAATACTATGTTCAATGGTAATTATGATGGTTTTTTTCTTAGAAAATAGTATTGCAGATAATATACCCGTAGCGTTTGAGATTTAGGTATTGAGTGCGAGACATATTTTTGTCCTGACTAGGCGAAACGACGAGCAATATCGGGATTATTGCGAGGAGTTTCAACACAGTCAGGGCAAAAATAGGACCGTAATAAAGCCTAAATCTCAAACGCTACGGGTATATTGATAGCTATAATCATGATACAGGTTTTTCATTCGTTGCGAGTGATCAACTCGATTATAATCGTTTTCTTGCTAATACCGCACATCAGCGTGGATTATCTATTGCACTAAAAAATAATGTGGAGCAAGTCGAAGATCTCGTGAACTTTTTTGATTTTCCGATTAACGAAGAATGTCACGAATATGATGAATGTGATATTTTGACGACATTTATTGAAGCGGGCAAAGCCGTGTTTAATGCGGAGTATGATCAACGTTACATTAATAACAAACAGAAACGCTTTAAAATGTGCTCAGAGTCTTTTTCATTAAAGATGAGTGCACTGATCCTTCCTTTGGACTTGGATGGATCATTTTTGATGAATAACTCAAGCCAGACTCTATTTAAAACCCATCTATCTTTCCCATCGGCAGATCAAAGAACACCAGCGATTGATTCCTTATGAAAGTACCAAGATAAGACGCACTAACCTCATGCTAAAAGGTAAGAAATGGAAAGCTATTGCGCCGCTCATTCTTAATGATATTCACATCGGTGGCCTTCATGATTCGATTCGTAGGAATGGGCACGTGGTAACTTCCCTGCTTGGCGCTCAGATTGGGTTTGTTCTGATTGAACAAAAATGCAGAAATAGTGGTTCTCTTTCGAGCTTTTGTGATTGCGGTAAGGAGCGTGAGCAAGAGCGGAAGCTTTGAAGAACGGGTCAAGACAGGCGGAAGATCAGATGCAAAACCGGGAAGTTATCACGCGCCCATTCCTAAGCGAAACAAACACTGGAAAATGAGGCGAATTCAAGTAAAATAGGTCGGATTATTATACCATTGTTATCGTCTTAAAATAATCCACTCCGATTGATAAAAAAGGAGCCCGTCCCATGGAAAAACCAAAACCTAAAATCGTTGATACTCGCCCCATTGCTGTTAATTTAACATCGAATCAATCGTATTACTGGTGTAGCTGCGGTAAGAGTAAAAACCAACCGTTTTGTGATGGTTCTCATCAAGATACCCCTTTTACACCGATGGCCTTCGAAGTTGAAAAGAATGATAAATATTTTCTTTGCCAGTGTAAACGTTCAAAAAACCCACCTTATTGCGACGGTAGTCATAAAAATATTACTACCCAAGACTTAGAGGCCGAGCAAGACATTACAACTGTTTGGTATAAGGTAGCAGAACTCAATGACATGACAGAAGGCGAGGTGCGTGCGGTATCTGCTGGTGATAAAACACTCGCACTCACCTGTTTTGATAGTCAATACGGCGCTTTAGACAATGCCTGCCCACATCAAGGGGGTCTACTTAGTGAGGGCGCTATTGAATGTTCTGAAAATAGCGAATGTTGGTTACGTTGTCCTTGGCACGGTTGGGATTTTCATCCGCTCACAGGGCAATCGCCGGCGGGTTTTGACGATGGGGTAGATACCTATCCCATTGAAGAGCGTGACGACGGTGTCTATGTTCAGGTGAAAGAGCAACGCGAACGTGTGTCAACGATTTCTGACATTATGGTTGAAACCATGGTCAATTGGGGTATCACTCATGTATTTGGCATGGTTGGGCATTCCAATCTTGGGTTAGCGGACGCTATACGTTTGCAAGAACAGTCAGGGAACTTGATCTATATAGGTGTTCGTCATGAAGGTGCGGCGGCATTGGCTTGTTCCGGCTTCGCTAAACTTACCGGCAAGCCGGCCGCTTGTTTAACCATTGCTGGACCTGGCGCTACCAATTTGCTCACCGGTTTATGGGATGCCAAAGTTGACCGTGCTCCGGTATTGGCATTAACCGGTCAAATTAACACACAAGTATTTGGACCCGGCGCGTTTCAGGAAATTGATTTGGTGAATGCATTTGCGGCCGTCACTAGTTTCAGTCAAACGGTATTGCCCAACAGTAAACATGCGGAGCTTGTTACGCTAGCATTGAAGCACGCCACGGTTAATCGCGATGTTGCTCACCTTATTTTCCCCGATGAAGTGCAAACCTTAGCGGCCGCAGAAGATGCAAAAGCCTCGTCACCCCAAGGGCGCTTGGGACTTACCGATATCTCTCCATCCGAAACCTCGCTTGTGGCGGCGGTGAAACCAATTGCATTAGCGAAACGACCGATTATCATTGTCGGTTTTGGTGCGCAAAATAGTATGTCAGCGGTTATGGCATTGGCGGAGCGACTGCATGCGCCAGTGTTGACCACTTTCAAAGCAAAAGGCCAAATCGCAGACGATCATCCGCTAGCCGCTGGTGTGCTTGGACGCAGCGGTACACCGGTGGCCAGTGGCTGCATGAACGAAGCCGATCTACTGATTGTTTTTGGTGCCTCTTTTTCTAATCATACGGGAATCACCGTTAACAAAACCATTATACAAGTGGATTTTGACCCAATGGCCTTAGGTAAATTTCACTCCGTCGATTTCCCCGTTTGGGGGGAAATTGGCATTACCGCGCAGCAATTACTAACTGCTTTGCCTGATAGTATGGATACCATAGATCAACGTCATGAAATGGTTGAGCGTTGGCAATCGTGGCGTGCGGAGAAAAACAAACGTGAAAGTCGCAGCCATGGACAAGGCATCAACTCTGCCGCCATCTTTGCGGCACTTAGTCGGCAATGCCCGAAAAATGCAGTTATCGCCGTAGACGTTGGCAATAATACTTATTCCTTTGGACGTTATTTTGAAAGCAAGCAACAGCATGTGCTTATGTCCGGTTATCTGGGATCTATCGGTTTTGCTTTTCCTGCGGCCATGGGGGCTTGGGCGGCCACCCAGGTGATTGAAGAATATAAGGGACGTGCTGTAATTTCTGTCAGTGGTGACGGTGGTTTTGGGCAATATCTTGCGGAGTTTACCACGGCCGTAAAATATGGCATGAACATAACGCATGTGCTTTTAAATAATTCAGAACTTGGTAAAATTTCCAAAGAACAACGTGCGGGTCACTGGGAAGTATGGCAAACTTCTTTACACAATCCAAACTTTGCCGAATTTGCGCGCAGTTGCGGTGGTTATGGGGTGCGGGTTGAAAATGCAGAAGAGCTGGATGAGGCGCTAGCGGCGGCCATCCAATATTCTGGCCCTGCACTCGTCGAGATTATTTCTGATGCGGAATTAATTTAGCTGGATCTTCCAATTAAGACCGGGGTTCAGTTGATTCTTTATACGCGAATCAGCGCTAGTATGAAAGTGACAGCTAACACAAGCTTAACTGTCGCTTTCCACGTTGTTGCTTCACGAGCCATTCCTTAGACATCAAACAGTCGGCATGACAAATACAAAACGTAAGACCTGCCCCCTTGTACTTTTTTCTCGTGAAATAATTGAAAATCACTCAAAGATAAATTTCATTGAGCGCTAAACTGGCCTTAATCAAAACCAACTCAACTTGCTCGTGCTCCACATAGGTAATATGTATCCATCCATTTTCAACTCGGCGATAAATCTCAATTTTCATCTTTTCTTGAGCAACTAACACATATTCCTGCAAGGAGAGTAGGCGTTGATACACGACACGTTTTTCAAATCGATCTTTAGCTTCCGTGGATGGGGATAACACTTCGATAATGAGTAATGGCTCAGTTTCATAATAAGGGTTATTTTGATTATCACTACAAGCGACCAATAAATCTGGATAATAGAAGACATCGTCAACTCGCACTTTCACATCAGACATATAAATATGATATGGTGGTATTAAATTTGCTCTCAACAAATTTAATAATTGCACTGCAATAAGATTGTGCCGCTTGCTTGCTCCCACCATCGCATAAACTTGCCCATCGATATACTCATGACGCACTTCACTACTTTGTTCACCCGCGAGATAAAAATCAATCGATAATTCTTCAACAGGCTTTACGATAGGCATAGCAAAATTTTCTCCGAATCCGCCGTAAGACAATCCAAGCCTTTGATATTAAAACCATGCAACCACCGTTGTTGGGTACATATAAGGTATTATAACTCGCTGCCTTTTCTAGCTCAACTCACCCATTTCTAAGCACCGTAATATTCTATTGATAGGTGTAAAAATCAAAGTCATATCTATCTTGAGTAAAAATTGATATAACTAAGTTCTTATTCCGGCGTTAAAAATACCCCTTAAGCGTTAGCTGTAAATAATCATCACGTTGAAAACTATATGAAACATCTTCGGGCTGTGCATTATGAAATACACGCAGCCGAAACTCAGCGCTGAGCCTATCGTTTAGGCGACGTTCAGCTTCGATATTAAAAAATAGTTCTTTAGTGTCCCTATCGATCACAACCCCAGCCAATAAGCTGCTATCCTGACTGTCATTAAACGCCAGACGACTACCTAGAAAAATGTCTTGGTCAAATAACACGGGATTACTTTCATTGCGCCCATCATAAAGCAATTCCGTCAGCACGCTTAAATCCATCGCGCTATCATTAATTTGATAAAATGAATATTCATAACCTGCCACAAATGCAGCGAATTTATCATCTTTCGTATCACGGCCGATGAGTTCTAATTTCCATAACCATTCATTGTCAGTATACTGTAAATCAATACCCACTTGAGTTATCTGTTGATACACAGGAATCAATGCCTGCCTATTTGATGATAGAATCAACTGCGGCTCTCGTGAAGTACCATCAAAAACATAAACCCCTAAATCGACATCTCCAAAGTAATGACTATAACGGACAGCCCAGTCCATATTCGTTTCTTGCTCACTTGATTCATAAATCGCCTTGTTCGTATCAATAACTAAAGGCGTTCGAAACCGTCCTTTAATTCCGGGAAAAGTACGCTCACGAAAATACGGTAACAAAAAGAAATCAATGGCCCCCCAATCACGCTGCAGAGTGAGATTAATCATGGGCTGACCAAGCTTGTCTTCTTCGGCCATGTCTTCCACCCCATCCGTTTGATTGATAACATCCACTAAGTGTCGCGACTCGGTAACCCCCCAAAATACTTTATTGATACCAATAAGCAAACTCCAATTATCTTTTTCCAGCGCCCAATAGGCTTCACGCACATCCAGATGGCTACGTTCTGAATCTTTGGCATCAGCGCGGGCAAACCCGACCAGGCTCACTCGCTGACGCCCATTATCATGTTGCCAACGTAGCTCGGGCTGAAACATCACAGATAAATTAGCCCCATTATGTTGTAATGGATAACGTGCATCCTGAGAAAAAACACGCGATTCCAATCCAACATAGCCTGATCCATCCCACTCACCTGCATAAATCATTGATGGTAATAACAGTATAGATAAAACCATTAATTTAACTGGACGTTTCATTTTTTTCCCAAAGCTAGCTATAATTAATCGTAATTAGCGCAAACGTTTCAAGCGATTTTTTTCAAAATCTTTATCGCTCAAGCCTATCCCAAATATATATTTACCATAAATCAGATCAGTGCTCTTGTTGGTTTGGTGATTAATCATTTCTAAGCGCTGTGCTCGCCAAATATCATTGTAGTTTTGATAATCTTTAAGCGTGAGTGTCTTTAACAAACCACCTCGACGATCATAGAACTCAACTTTCCTAAGTTGAAATACGCTAGTATCAAACCAGGCAATCTGCCGCGTATAACCCGAGTTTTTATAACGTGGAAAACGCTCAACAACATCACAAGTTAAATCTTGACAAGGTGCTTGACGCAACCACTTGTAGTCAAATTTATTCAGTTCCAGCGAGGTGAAATCCTCAAATGCAAACTCAGAACCCACAAAGGGACCAGACTTGTTCGCTGAAGATATGCGTTTTACTCGCTTTAAGGCAGGTAAATACAACCACTGATTATCCGGCTCCAGAATCTTCGCATGGGATAACAATGACGTTCCGCTGACATCACGCGGGCTATTAAAAAGCACCAGTGATTTATCACCAACGGATTCATCCGTCACTTCCAAAGTGGTTATTTTCAACTGGCGTGATGTCTCATTCCCTGCCGCATTACGCAACACCATTTTTAGCTCGACTTCATTATCACCGAAACCGCGATCAGAACGATCGGACCGAGCGGCGACCTCAAAACCTTGGCGCTCTTCGGGTGTATCACCTCTGACGGGCGTGACTGGAAAACTCACCACATCGGCCTGAGGAATCGGCATGGCAAACACCGCCAAGGCGATAACAACGCCTCCCACCAAAGCGGGTGCTGTTTTTTTAATGGAGTCAGTGTTTTGGACGCTTGCTGATTTTTTTAATCGTGACCCCATACCATCCACTAACAATAATAAAGGCGGTAAAAATAAGAAATCTAGCACCAGAGCAAAAACAATCGCCAATGCCGTTAATAGCCCCATGTCTACATTCATTTTAAAACTTGATGTCATCAACACCATGAAACCAATAACCAGTATCACGGTATTCACTAAAATAGCGACGCCCACATTGCGAAAGGCATAACGGATAGAATCAGCCGCTGACAAACCACGCTCCCGCCTGGCACGCACAAATTTAGATAAAAAGTGAACCGTATCATCAACAATAATTCCCAAAGAAATCGAAGCGACCGTGGCCACAGAAAAACCAACCTCCCCGACCAGTAAGGCCCATACCCCAAAGCTGGTTAAAATAGGCAGCCCGTTGGGAATAAGGCTTAACAAACCCAGCGAGAAACTGCGCAAAGCTAGCATCATAATCAAGGCAATAGCCACAATGGCAGCAATCGTACCATTGACCATATTTTGGACATTACGATCCGCGATATAAGTAAACATCACTTGCGCGCTGGTAGGTTTCGCCTGCATCCAATCAGGAAAATTAGCTTGCATCCATTGATCTGTCGCGTTAAGAAATCGCTTGGTCGCAATGCTATCCACATCCCCAAGGGTTGCTGTCACCCGTGTCGCCGATTTATCAATATTGACTCTATCGTTAAGATCTAAACCATAGGGTAGTGACATTTCATACAACAATAAATATTGTGCCGCCAGCGCTCGGTCTGCCGGTGTCCGATAAAAATTTTGATCATCACTGTGTAAATTTTTATTTAAACGCTTCATGATATCAGATAATGAATAAACATGGGTCACTTCTGGTTGCTGCCGAAGAAAGTCAGTAAATTGTTCTAAATAATTTAAATATTCCGGATCGTTCACACCTCCGGCTGCTTGAGCTGGCACAGAAAACTCAATAGGGTACATACCAAAATGCTGCAACGCTTTATCTGTCTCGTTGCGAAATTCAATACGTTCGTCAAAATAGCGGGTCCATTGATCATTAAGCTGCAACTGAGGAATAAAACTAATTAATACCGCTGACACAACCCCGATGCTGATTAACAGTTTTCGTGGATGACGAATCACAAATTCCGCCAGCTTTTCCATATAAGCTTGGGTCGTGGACGGAGCACTTGTTACTCTGATACGCATCGGTAAAATGTACATTAGGGCCGGCAATAAGATAATGGAAAACAACCATGCCGCACCAATCCCCATCGCGGTAATGTTGCCTAAATGCCAAAACGGCGGGGAATCTGAAAAGTTTAACGAAAGAAAACCAACAACCGTTGTAATGGAAGTAATGGTGATTGGAATAAAATTTAACCGTATAGCCTCAACAATCGCCTCCGCCTTAGCCATTCCTTCACGTAATAAGCTGCGCAGAGAGATTAATATGTGAACAGAGTCAGCGATGGCCAATGTTAAAATAACAATCGGTGCAGAACCTGAAATAGGTGTCAATTTTATCCCCATAAAACCAGCTATCCCCATCGCCACCATGGTGGATAATACGATCACGGCAAGAGTAGCTAAAGTCGCACTCACTGAGCGAAGGATCAACAATAATAATAATAAAATAACCCCAAACATCAGCGGTACTAAGCTGCCCATGTCGCTCATACCCGCTTCAGAAAACGCATTATTTAACGCCGAAACACCGGTGAGTGAAACATCAATCTGTGGAAAAGTGGCTTCGATCTGGTCACGGAGTTCTCTAGCAAATGCCACCGCTTCAGGGACTTCACTCAGGGATTTTTCTGGATACTGTAGCACTACATTAACCGCTGTCGCACGACGATCAGGTGTCACAAGCTGGCTGCGCAACAATGGTTCAGCTAGCGCAATATCCGCTTTGCTTTCGCGCACCGCCTCTTCCATATTGGCGGCATCACGCACTAAATCTTCGACAATTAAATCATCACCCTCTCCATAGGTGTGCTGAAAATTGGTGATTGAATCCACCCGAATGGTAAAAGGAATTTTCCAGGCCTTCTCGGTCAACATTTCCACAGCTTGCAAAGATTCTTGCGAAAAAACATGACCATCATTGGGCACTAATACAAATAGAAAATTATCATTCTTAGTATATGTCGCTTGCAGGCTCTCGAAGGCGGTCAATTCTGGATTATCATTGGAAAAAAACACCCGATAGTTATTGGCAAATTCTAAAAACCGACCGCCTGATCCCGCTCCCAGCGCGCTTAACACGGCCACCGCGATAATCAACCACCGAAACCGAATGACAAAACGTGTTAGATTTTCCGCAAAATGATCAAGCGATTCAAAGTAACTATTCATGAATTTTCCCCTTAGCGTTTACTTGATTAAATGTCACGCTAAAAGCATTACTCAATCGGAATATTTTGTTTGCTATTACCATACGGATGCTCCCAGTTATTTACTGAATTAGTCAAAAATAGAAAATAATAAATGACCGAACGGTCAAAAATAAAACAAAAAAATCAAGTGCTCAAGTAATCAATTCAAGCTGTATATCTAAGAGTTGGTGAGCTTGTTCTTTGGTGACAGTGCCCTTAAGCAACGCGCCTAGTCCAGTCATAAAGGTCATGATCAACAAAGCAATGGTTTCAGGTGTCTTCGATGCATTAATCTGCCCCGCCACCTGCCCCTGGGTAACGGCGTCAATCAATGAATTTTGCATCAGTCTGGCATCCTCATTTAAAATTTGTTCAACTTCTGGGTCATGTGGCGCCAATTCGACAATCGTATTGACGACCATACAACCTTTAGGCCAAGCTGCATGCCCGTCGACTCGATCTAACATGTTATGAGCTACCAATCGAATACCTTCTAATGGTGAGGCAGCTCGACTTAGTGTTTCATTCTTCTCTCGGCGCATACTCGATAAATAACGCCGTAATACCACAATAAACAATTCATGTTTACTGCCAAAAGCTTGATATAGACTCCCCTTGTGCAGACCCGTCGCTTTCATGAGGTCCACCATTGAGGTGGCTTCATAGCCCTTTGCCCAAAACGTTTCCATGGCGAGATCTAGCACGCGTTCCATATTAAATTTCCGGGGTCTTCCTACCATAAGTTACAGTTTAGTCTATTATTGACCGAGTAGTCAAAAACTAATTTCAACAGCCATCAATATTCGATCAACAAGTAAATAATGAGCAGGCAATCACGCCCCGATTGCTAATCACTCCCAAGCAAAACCACGCGATGATTTATCCTTTATTATCGTGTTCCAACGCTTTGTCTGATGGGTTAAAAAGCTCTCCCGAACCAGCACCACAGGCAATCACCGTCCTCATGGCGGAATCGAGTTTCACGTCGGGGTATAATGTCACCTGAGAGGCAAGCACATGATAAATATTGCCCGAGGTAGGGTTCGGACCCGTCGGCATGAAAATCGTATAGGTGCCATCCACATGGTGATCGGTAATCAAGGCGGTTACCTCGGTCGGGCAATGCTCACCAAACAACCGAACCCGAGCCACCATACCATTAGCAAAAGGCGACGACTCCGTTTTACCAAAAATTTGAACAACGACCTCTTTTATCATGCGGTAACCTGGCGCAATTTGTTGCAGCGAGGCATCAAACATCTCATGCAACCAATTCCCCACCCGCGTGCGAACCATCACCCCAACCACAAAACAAGTCACCAGAATGATTGAAATCACCATCACATCGGCGACAAACTCAGGAACAGGATAAATGCCCGAAGCATAAGTGGTTAATGGTTGAATAAGATCGGTAACGGTTTTAAATAACCATTTAAAGAAAAACCCAAGAATAGCGATAGGAAGGATAACAACCAGCCCACCAAACAACGACGCTTTGATAAAATTTTTCATAATGTTTATATATCAATAACTCTTCACAAATAAATACGCTATATGAGCTAGCCGAACCTATTATTTTTACTGCAGACTAACATCAACTGATTGTATGATTTTCACTCTGTTTGTCGACGCATTGAATCATAATTGATTCCCTTCTTTCGCCTCATACCCAATCCACTTGTTGCCACATGGTCCTACCGATTTTCAACAAGTGTAACAAGTTTACCTAGCACATCCAATACCGATGCGGCGTAGTCAGGATCATCATTTCCAGTGTATTTCATCGCGCATTTAAATGTGGATTTAGTGTAACACCTGGTAAACTAAGCGCTCAATAGGAGATAATATTTCTGGAGCATTCACGATGATGTCAAGCAACTGGATGGTATACATCATCCTATGTACGGATGACAGTCTGTATACAGGCATTACCACGGACATAAAACGACGTCTGTTACAACATGACAACCTGCAAGGCGCAAAGTATTTTCGTGGACGCAAGCCCCGGATTCTAGTTTATCGGGAGAGCGGCCACACACGCAGCACTGCCAGTAAGCGCGAGCTAGAAATCAAGCGACTGAGCCGCTGTAAAAAACAGCAACTACTACAGTCAACGAGCAATGAACTCGACCCGCTTCATGAAGCGACTTTTCGCTGCCCTTGAGTTAGCCCTAACGTTCCAAAAAAATGTGGGAAAAAAGCTTTGGTTGCTAACCGTCATTGACTAATCTAGCATTTAGAAATCGCTAAGAAATTTTGATTTTAAAGGGATTTTTTGAAGAAAGTTATGCTGGCCCATCGAAGGTGGTGAGCATTGGGTTTATCAAAATACTGAAAATTCACTTTACAGAGCGCAAGCAACTCGCCCCATGAGCGAGAAATTTATGTTAGTGGTTTTGCGTTAAAAGCTTTAAAAAAATTATAGCTCCGGTTCGCGAATCACTCCGGTAACGATACCGAGAATTTGTACATCCCTATTTTTCAGGGTGATCGGCGGCATATTGGGATTGGCCGGCTGTAGTCGAATGCCATCACGCTCGACATAGAATTTTTTCAAAGTAACATGCTCGCCATTGATCATAGCAACGACCGTTTGGCCATTTTCGGCATATTCCCGCTTCTCAATTACGATGATATCGCCTTCTTGAATATTGTCACCGATCATCGAATGCCCGCGAACACGCAAAGCATACGTATTTTTACGCACCATGTTGGCAGGGACGCGTACCGTTTCTTGGCGTTCACATAGCTCAATAGGCTCGCCAGCCTGTACAAAACCGAGTAACGGAATTTCAGTAAGCGGATCGAAGAGGGGTTCGAACGACTCCAGAGCTGGAAACCAAACAGGTATTTTTTTCTTTGCGATCAATAAGCTAACATCAGACATTGATCCTTTCCTTTAAGTTTGAGGAAATATAGCTGAGTGAATAGGCAGTATTAACCGCCTTCTTACCGAAACCCAAAGTATCGGCTTTTCAGAAAGATGTCAAATTGATTAAAAAATGCTCAACTCTACCCGCCAAAGCGAAAGCTCAGCATGAAGGGGTCAGATATCATCTTGACTTAGTATTATTTTGGCACATTCTAAATTATTATACTAAAGTATTGAGATGATCAAATATTATTTTCTTCTGAAAAAGCTTTCGTTAAATATTGCATCACCAATTTAATTCTTTCGACATTTCGCAAATCAGGATGCGTCAATATCCACAACTTACTGGTTTGTGCGGGTTCATATGGAAATATTTTTTCAATTTCCGAACGCTGTTGATCATCAGGCAAAAAAGCCAATCCCCGTCCCGCTTCAGCTAGATATGACATTGTGACCAAATCATCGCAGCGAACTTCAATTTGTTGTGAAAAATGACTCTCTAACCAGATAAATCCTGGCAGGTCACGCATACCCCCCGTCCCACCAATTAAGCGATGATTCTGCAATTCTTCAAGATGGCGCGGCAATCCTAATGGGTGTTGATAAGCCTGGCTTCCATAGACACTCCATTGAATTGTCCGAAGTGGTCGGCCGACTAAATGCTCAGGGGGTGAAGGTGTCGCACGAATCGCAATATCGGCCTGGCGATTGGTCATATTGAATTGTCGATTGCTGGCGAGCAACTCGATCTGTATTTCAGGATAAAGGTAATGAAACTCAACCAGATAACGCGGCAAGTATCGATAGGTAATATTATTAGGGGCGGTAATTTTAACAACGCCTTTGGGTTGCATATCTTTGCCAGCAATATGGCGCTCTAAATCATCGAATGAGCTGGCGATATTTTCTGCGAAAGCGAGCAAATCTTTCCCCACTGGGGTCAATTGGTAACCGTGATTTAAACGTTCAAAAAGTCGTCCACCGATTTCTTTTTCAAAAGAATTCAATTGCCTAAAGGCCGTGGAATGGTTGATGCTAAGCGTTTTCGCTGCCGCAGAAAGCGACCCATTCGCTGCAATTGCCAAGAAAATTTTTAGCGAATTCCAATTCATACATCTCCACCTTCATTGCATTATTGCAAACAGCATTGGCCGATATTGCCAATTTATTTTCATCAATGCAAGCCCGATAATAGTGGGTAACGAATCCAAAGGAGAAAACATCATGAACTATTTTCTGAAACCTGAATTTGGAGCATTAATATTAAGAGTGGCGTTGGGAACGGTGTTATTGGCGCATAGTGCTTACCTAAAGTTAGTGGTTTTTACCTTGCCTGGTACGGCCGAGTTTTTTACTTCTCTCGGGTTGCCAGGCTATTCCGCTTACTTGGTGTTTCTGGTAGAAACCATCGCGGGTGTGGCGCTGTTATTGGGAGTAAAAACAAGAATTTTTTCCGCCTTAGTGATTCCTGTATTACTCGGTGCGACTTGGGCTCATTGGTCAAATGGCTGGGTATTTAGCAACACCGGCGGTGGCTGGGAATATCCATTATTTCTAGCGACGATGGCGCTGGTACAAATTAGTTTAGGTGACGGAAAATATGCGCTAACGATAGATCGCTTAATGTTACGCTCAGCGGAAAAAATTTAATGAATCAACAAAAATTTCAGCTGGTAACGCATGTATTATGCCCTTATGTCCAGCGTTCGATTATCGTGTTACAGGAAAAAGATATTCCTTATACGCGAACGGATATTGATCTGTCTAACACGCCAGCCTGGTTCAAGCGACTATCGCCCATGAATCAAGTCCCGCTGTTATTGGTTGAAAGCAAGGCACTGTTTGAGTCGGCGGTGATTTGTGAATACCTCAACGAGATAACATCCGGCTCATTACATCCGCAAGATCCTCTGGAAAAAGCCCAGCATCGCGCCTGGATTGAGTTCGGCTCTGGTATATTGGATAGTATTGCTGGTTTATACAATGCAAAAGATGAAACAAGCTTCGAAATGAAACGGACAGAGATTCAAAATAAATTTCAGTTAGTTGAACAGGAAATAAGTGACACCCCCTTTTTTTCAGGTGAAAAATTTCACCTGATTGACGCCGTATATGGCCCGATTTTCCGATATTTCCATGTTTTCGATTGTATCGTTGATCTGGCTATCTTCGAAAACTTATCGAAAATGAATGCCTGGCGCGAGACTTTGCAACAGCGAATATCCGTACAGCGCGCTGTTGCACCGGCGTATCCTGAGTTGCTTTTGCACTTTTTAAGAGAGCGAAAAAGTTATATTTCTCATTTTATTCCAGCTGGAACCAGCTGATCATCACGTTATCAATTCCCCTCTAATGCCTCCTCTGTGAAACTAATCGGAATTACCGTTTAATTTCACAAGATCAAATCTTGGGCTTGAGTTTTACTGAAGCTTGCGCGGGAATGCGCATAAGAAAGGTAATCAATACCATCGCGATCAAGAACAACAAAAACCGAAGATACACAGCTTCGATAAAAAAAATAATAGTGATGGAAAAAGAAATAATAATTAGCAGTAAAGCGCGCTTTTTCGCACTCGGTGTCATGGACCGATGTTGCTGCCATTGCCGAATGGCCGGACCAAGTAAACGATTATCCAGCAACCAGCCATGCATCCGCTTAGATGAACGGGCAAAACAATACGCCGCTAACAACACAAACGGTGTAGTCGGTAAAATTGGCAGAAGAATACCCATGATACCTAAACTTAAAAAAATAAAACCCAATAGATAATAAACTATCCGCATGGATTCAAAACCAACAATAATTTACTCTTCGGCAACGATTAATTCCACAGGAGTCACTTGCTTATCATGAATGATAAAAACATTCATCGAAGCCATGCCCTTGATGCTGAGCGACACGATAAAATAAAAAGCATCGGGATAAGCGGCCTCATCAATATCCCTAGGGGACGGTATCGCCGGACTATGCGGATGCGAATGATAAATACCAAATAAAGTTTCATCGTTTTGCCGCATGATTCGCATGGCTTGAATTTGTTGTGGCGGATCCATAAAAAACGTACAAACGGGGTCTTCGGCGATATTATCAATGGGGTAACAGCTCAGCGCCTGGGCATAACGACCGCCAATTAAGCCACAAACTTCAACCTCAGGATTTTGTTGCGCATGATTGAGTATTTCAGTGACTAAAACGCTGGGGATGGCAATTTTTTGCTTCATTGAGGCGCCCATTGCCCCATAGACATGCGATCTAAACCCGCCAGATCCTGACTGAGTGTAACATTTTGATAGTGATTTTCCGTTAACATAGCCTGTACGTTTTGCCCTTGATCCCAGCCATGCTCTAGCATCAACCACCCCGCTGAATCCAGATACAGTCCCGCCTGTTTTATGATATGTGTTAGCGCGGCTAAACCATTATCTTTAGCGACCAAAGCACTTGGCGGTTCAAAACGAATATCGCCATTGACTAAATGGGGATCATCTGCACTCACATAGGGTGGATTGGCAACGATCACTTGGTAGTGGGTTTGTGTTAACGCCGAAAACCAGTCGCTATGCACAAACTCAATATTCGTTAAGTTGTGACGTTGGGCATTTTTTTTTGCAAGGCTTAACGCCTTGTCAGAAAAATCCGTCGCCACAATATGGCAGAGGGGCCGCTGCTTGGCAATCGATACCGCAATCGCCCCCGAACCGGTGCCTAAATCCAGTACATTAAATACCACCTGGCTGGGTAACATCTCCAGAGCCGCCGCCACTAATAATTCGGTTTCTGGACGTGGAATCAAGGTATCTGGAGTGACCCAAAATCGTTCCCCCCAAAATTCTTTTTCTCCCAGCAAATAAGCTAACGGCAGTCCACTCGCTCGCTGTTCGACAAGATTCAAAAACTGGGTGAGTTGATCGTGACTTAATACCGTCGCTGACCAAGCGATTAAATGAGGGCGTGGTTTCTTTAATACAAAACACAGCAGCAAGTCAGCCTCTAAGGTCGCTACCTGGCTGACCGGCGCCAGTACCGACTTGGCTTTTATTCGTGCCTGACTAATCATCATGACATGTTCAACACGCCTCACTCCTTACTCAACGCCGCTAATTGATCCGCCTGGTATTCGTTAACGAGTGGGTCCACCACTAAATTAATATTTCCGTCCATAAATTCTTCAAGCTTATAAAGCGTTAAATTAATGCGATGATCGGTCACTCGACCTTGCGGATAATTATACGTACGAACCCGCTCAGAACGATCACCACTACCGACTAACAAGCGGCGTGTCTCAGCTTGTTCTGCCTGTTGTTTTTCTTGTTCAGCGGATAATAACTTGGCTTGCAACAAAGACATCGCTCGCGCCCGATTTTTATGTTGCGAACGCTCGTCCTGGCACTCCACAACAAGACCGGATGGTAAATGGGTAATTCGAATGGCCGAGTCCGTTTTGTTCACGTGCTGACCGCCGGCTCCCGAGGCACGAAAGGTATCCACTTTTAAATCATTGGAATTAATATCCCTTTGTTCGACTTCTGCCACTTCCGGCATAATCGCGAGCGTACAGGCCGAGGTATGAATCCGACCTTGTGATTCGGTTTCCGGTACCCGCTGTACCCGATGTCCCCCCGACTCAAACTTTAACCGTGAATAGGCACCGCTGCCAATGACTCTGGCAATGACTTCTTTGTACCCACCATGCTCACCAAAACTTTCATTGAGCAGCTCGACCTGCCAGCGCTGCTGCTCCGCATATTTCAAATACATGCGCAATAAATCACCTGCAAAAATAGCGGCTTCATCCCCCCCCGCGCCAGCACGTATTTCCAAGAAAATATTACGGTCATCATTCGGGTCTTTCGGCAGCAACATTTTTTGCAATTCCAAGACAAGCGCTTGCTGCCTGGCTTGAGCCTCATCCAGCTCTTCGGCAGCCAGCATGCGCATCTCACTGTCTTCGTCTTTCAGCATATCCTTGGCTTGGCCAATGGCTTCTGATGCCAGCTGATATTTGGCGAAACAATCCGCTACCGGAGTGAGCTGAGCATATTCCTGGGATAAGGCTCGAAATCGATTTTGATCTCCAATCACCCCCGGATCCGCCAACAACGCACTAATTTCTTCGACCCGTTCGGTGATTTTTTCTAATTTGAGTAGAATGGATTTATTCATTCAGTACCTTTACTCATCATTGATTAACTATATTCCGTGTGACGCCAAAAAGGCCGCCCAAGCCTAAGTTGTTTTAAAAATGCCTCAGCTGGAATTTTGTCCAATCTCGCACTCAACTGGTGCACTTTTAAATAGTTCTTATTCACACAAACACATGTATGGTGCGTTATTCATCATCCATTAACCGTAGACCAAATAACTCTCTGGCCACCTCAACGCTTTTATTTTTCCCATCAATACCGGCTTGACGAATTTTTTGGGTCGGACCATGGGAAAGTTTATTGATCAAATTATGCGCTAATCGTTGTAATACCTCTTCCGGATTACCGCCACTCTCCAATAACCGTTTGGCTTTGGCAAGCTCTTCAGCCTTGACCAACTCTAATTGCTTGCGATATTCTCGAATCACCGCCACCGCATCTTGTGAGCGCACCCAGCCCATGAAATTATGGACCTGTAAATCTATAATTTCTTCCGCTTGAAGTGCCGCTTGTTGACGCGTTTTCAAGCCTTCTTCGATAATTTCTTTAAGGTCGTCCACGGTGTATAGATAAACATCCGCCATATTAGCCACTTCAGGCTCAATATCGCGTGGTACCGCAATATCCACCATCAAGATCGGCCGACGTTTTCGTTGTTTAATGGCACGTTCTACACTACCCTTACCAAGAATCGGTAATTGGCTCGCCGTCGAAGAAATCACAATATCGGCCTTATGAAGATTAGCCGGAATATCCGCCAAAGAAATGGCCCTGGCGCCAAACTCGCCAGCTAATTGTTGGGCACGTTCAACGGTTCGGTTGGCAATAATGATTTCGCCAATTTGGTTTTCATGGAGGTGGCGAGCAGTCAGCTCAATCGTCTCCCCGGCACCAATCAATAAAGCGGTATGTTTTGGAAAGTGACTAAAGATTTGTTTTGCAAGACTAACAGCAGCAAAAGCGACCGAAACCGCACTGGCTCCAATGGCGGTATCGGTACGAATTTGCTTAGCCACATTAAAGGTATGTTGGCATAACCGGTTAAGTACTGAGCCAATGGCGCCGGCATCCAGGGCTTCTTTGTAAGCCGTTTTAACCTGGCCTAGAATTTGCGGTTCACCAAGCACCAAAGAATCGAGACCACTGGCGACACGTAACAAATGCCGAACGGCCTCTTGATTGGGATGTTGGTAGACATAAGGTCTTATTTCTTCTAAGCCAAGTTTGTGATAGCTTGAAAACCAATCAGCTACCGAGTGACCTTGCGCTTTATCAACACAGCAATATAGCTCTGTGCGATTACACGTCGATAAGATGGCCGCTTCACTCACATCTTGGTGTGCGGTCAACTCCCGTAGAGCTTGGCCTATTTGCTCGGGCGCAAAAGCAACACGCTCCCGGATATCGACAGGAGCCGTCTTATGATTTATTCCAAAGGCTAATAATTGCATAAACAACATCAAATTTTAGGCAAAAACGGTAATTCTCGTAAAAGCTGACTAGGAATACAAGTAACAAGTTCCTCTAAATACGGTCAAACAGGGTGAATCATTATCAAAAAATGGTATAGTAGCCAAGGAATTGCCTTAAATATTAAGGCTCAAAATATAAGTGGATGCGGAGGCTCAATGAGACGTCACTTTAACAAGATTGCGCTTTTATTAACCACAATTTTTATGGTTGCATGCGCCACCTCTCCCGAGGGTGACGCATCAAACACAGAAAGCGAAATCATACCAACAGTCACACCAAATACGAACACTTCAAGTACGCTAACAGCGGATGAGGTGTCATTCGATTATCCAAAAGCCAACCTTATGTATGGTATTTTACTTGGTGAAATAGCCAACCAGAGAGGTTATACCGATATTGCGATTAAGCAATACTTAAAAGCGGCCAGACAAAGCCAAGATCCTCAAGTCGCCGCACGCGCTGTGCAAATTACCAGCTTTGCTAATGCTGAACAAGAAACCTTGGAGGCGGCAAAAATATGGTCAGAGGCAGACCCCAACAATCAGGAAGCCATTCGCGTCCTTGCCGTGCTTCACTTACGCAATGGAGACTACGAGAAAGCGAAAAAGGAATTAGAAATCCTGCTTGCCAATAACCCAGAATCAAGCGCTCAGACTTTCATCAATATCGGCACGCTATTGCAACGTGAAACCAGTGAAAATGATGCCACCGAAATTACTGAGTATTTAGCCAATGCGTATCCGGACAATCCAGAAGCCCATTATATCGCAGCTAAAATCGCATTAACCTCACAGAAACATAACATCGCGTTACAGCGTATTGAAAAAACCATCGCCTTACGGCCCGAATGGATTGATGCCATCGTGCTTAAATCCCGTATCCTACAACAATCCGGCGATATAGACCAATCCCTCAGCTATCTGGAAGCCTACCTGAAAAAACAACCCGACGATAATACTATCAGATTTCGTTACGCCCGCCTTTTAATTGATGCCAAGCAATTGAAAAAAGCACGCACCCAGTTCGAATTGTTGGCAGTAAAAACACCGGATAATGAAGATGTCTTGTTCACGCTAGCGATGCTGTCTTTACAATTTAATGAATTTGATGAATCCCACGGCTATTTAAAACAACTATACAACGCCGGCGGGCGCAATCCCCGCGTGTTATACTATCTCGGACAAATTGCCGAACAGAAGAAAGAAGATGAAAACGCCCTCGACTGGTATGCCCAAGTCCGTCGCGGCGACTTTTACTTTGAAGCACAATTACGTGTTGCTGCCGTGCTTGAGCGCGCCAAAAGTTTGAATGATGCTCTGGAACATTTGCATGCTCTACAACCGGCCACTTTAGACAAACAACGCGAACTCGTTTTATTTGAAGGCTCACTGCTCAGAAATCATAAACGCTATCAAGCCGCCTTTGACTTATACAGTAAAGCCCTCGCTGATAGCTTACCTGATGACACGGAGATTTTATTTTCGCGTTCATTGATTGCCGAACGGCTCGACAACATGGATATCACCCTACGTGATTTACGCTCAATCATTGAAAAAGAGCCAAATAATGCCGCCGCCTTGAATGCATTAGGTTATACTTTAGCCGATCGCACCACACGTTATGAAGAAGCGCTTGAGTTGATCAATAAAGCGTTAGCCATTGAACCTAATGACGCCGCCATTATCGACAGCTTAGGCTGGGTACAATTTCGTGTTGGTAATCATGCAGAAGCCATCAAACATTTACGAAGAGCGCTAGCATTGACTAAAGATGGAGAAATCGCGGCTCACTTAGGCGAAGCTTTATGGAGCAACGGCCAGCAACAAGAAGCCATCAAGGTCTGGAATGAAGCCTATGATACCTTCAGTGACAACGACGTTTTACGCGCTACCATGGAGCGGTTTGGACAACTTCCAAAACGCTCTAGCGGTCCAGGTATTTAATATCAAAACGCTCGCGTTGCCTAACTAATAGATTGATGTCATGCACAAAACAAGCGCTACGGTAAATTCCCCCAGCCGCATAACAATCTGGCTGGTTATTTATCTATTGCTGACCATCAGCGCCTGCGCCACCCCCGGCCCTTACCTCACGCAAACCAGCGAGCAAACAAAAAACAATCTGTTTTGGCAACAACGCCAACAAACACTCAGCCGACTGGACCATTGGCAGTTCATCGGCCGTTTTTCTGCCAAAAATGAACAAGACGTTTGGCATGGCAAAATCACCTGGTCCCAATCGGGAACCGTTTATGACATTATGCTGCAAGGCCCCTTTGGGCAAGGCAGCATTAAACTCACTGGCAATCACCAAGCCAGTGAGCTGCAAATATCAGCCAAAGAAAATTACTCAGACCACGACCCCGAACAACTCTTAGCAACCCACGCCGGTATCTCGTTACCTTTTAACGCATTACGTTATTGGATTGTTGGCTTACCAACCAGTGATAAACAAACCACGCAATACCAAATTGATCCGCAAGGTCGCCTAAGCTCCCTGCAACAACAAGACTGGTTCGTTGAATTTAAGCGCTATAGCCAGGTGAGCAGTACAGGTACGACCATTGAGTTACCCAATAAATTATTTTTAGAGAATAAGCGTTACGACGTTCGTTTAGTGATCGACCAATGGAAACTCACCAGTTAATACGCAATCTTTGGCATGACAACTCAAACCTCTTCCAATGGCCCACAGGGTTTTTTATGGCCAGCCCCCGCCAAACTCAATCTTTTTTTGCACATTACTGGACGCCGAGATGACGGCTACCATTTGTTGCAAACCGCGTTTCAGTTCGTTGACTATGGTGATCAACTTCAATTTGAGATAACCGATGATGCCTGTATTACTCGGATTTCCGAACTCGATGGCGTTGCCAGTGACGATGACCTGGTCGTCAAAGCAGCTAAACTCCTACAAAAATACACTCACAGCCCGTTAGGCTGCCACATCCAACTTGATAAACGGTTACCCATGGGTGGCGGTTTAGGCGGCGGCAGTTCTAACGCAGCCACCACCTTAGTGGCGCTAAACAAGTTGTGGCAAACCCAATTAACCCAACAAGAACTGGCTCAGCTTGGTCTGCAACTGGGCGCCGATGTTCCCATATTTATTTTTGGGCAAAGCGCCTGGGCAGAAGGCATCGGCGAAAAACTAACCCCGATTACCGTACCCGAACCCTGGTATCTCATCATTGCTCCCCCGGTTCATGTGGAAACCGGTAAAATTTTTTCGGCTTCACAATTGACACGGGACCAACATCCTATCAGAATACGCGATCTCTGGGATGGAGAACGCGTGACGAACGTTTGTGAACCGGTGGTTACCGCCCTTTACCCCGAGGTGGGTGAAGCGCTAAAATGGCTATCACAATTCAGAAAGGCTCGTATGACAGGCACCGGGGCTTGTATTTTTGCGGCTTTTGACACACAATCTGCCGCCGATGAGGTGGCAAGTCAGGCACCGGCCAAGTGGCGCCTGATTGTGACAAGGGGTCGCAACAAAAGTCCTTTAAGCGAGTTATGAAACAATACGCATCTCTAAAGAGTATCGTCCAGTTTTTATTGGGGTGTCGCCAAGCGGTAAGGCACTGGGTTTTGATCCCAGCATTCGTAGGTTCGAATCCTGCCACCCCAGCCATACCTTGCGAATTAATCCGTTGTCAGTATACGTTTGAATAAACCTAATAAACTGGCGGGTATTTTGTCTCACAAATGCCGCGTTGATTGAGAGCCGTTGTAAAATCACTCGATTACCATTGAAATGATAACCCGCCGCGCATTCCCCATCACCAAACTCAGATATTAAAACACCACCCGTAGGGAGTCACAACGTGTTAGAACCTCGAATGATGGTCTTCTCTGGGACTGCCAATCCAAAACTGGCGCAAAATATCACGCGTTTTTTAAACCTTCCCCTGGGAAAAATCACTGTTGGTCGCTTTAGTGATGGTGAAATTATGGTAGAGATATTGGAAAACGTGCGTGGTCAAGACGCCTTTATCGTTCAGCCAACCTGTTATCCAACCAATGATAATTTAATGGAGTTATTAGTGATGGTGGATGCGATGCGACGTGCCTCAGCCAAACGTGTCACTACCGTCATCCCCTACTTTGGTTATTCTCGCCAAGATCGGCGCACCCGCTCGGCCCGCGTGCCAATCACCGCTAAAGTCGTTGCCAACATGATCGCCAGTGTCGGCACTGACCGGGTACTGACTATCGATTTACATGCCGATCAAATTCAAGGCTTTTTTGATTTACCCGTTGACAACGTCTATGCCTCTCCCATCTTGCTCGGCGATATTTGGCGACAAAAATATCAAAACTTAATTGTGGTATCACCCGATGTCGGCGGCGTCGTCAGAGCCAGAGCCATCGCTAAACGCCTCGGCGATGCCGACTTGGCGATCATTGATAAACGCCGACCACAACCAAATATTGCGAAAGTTATGCATATCATCGGTGATGTGGAAAACAGAACCTGCGTACTGGTTGACGATCTCGTCGATACCGCCGGCACTCTGTGCAATGCCGCCAATGCACTCAAAGATGATGGGGCAGCACGGGTTGTGGCCTATTGCACCCATCCCGTCCTATCAGGCAAAGCCATTGAAAACATCGAGAACTCCCAACTCGATGAACTGGTTATTTCTGACACTATCCCATTACAACCCGCCGCACAACAATGCAGCCGCATCCGACAACTCAGTGTCGCTGAAATTCTCGCTGAGACCATGCGCCGAATTCATTTAGGCGAATCCGTCAGTTCACTTTTTATGGACTAGAAAAAAGTAACACCTCTAAGAAGCTGTTTGGTTAAAAAATGAATCAGCTTCTAACATTTCAAAAAAATGAGCGGTTAGGGTATACTCACCGCCGGCATAATCAGGCTTGGTCGCGAGCTTGGTCCGCCCTTCGGGAAGAATGAATTTTAACCAGACTTCCCACCTATCCATTTTTTAGGAGGATTGTAATGAGCACTGATTTTGTTATTGTTGCGGAAAAACGTGACGACTTGGGGAAAGGTGCGAGCCGCCGCCTGCGTCACCAAGAGAAAACCCCAGGCATTCTATATGGGTCAAACCAAGACCCTGAACCCATTACTGTATCTCATGACCTACTGATCAAATCATTGCAAAACGAAGCCTTTTATTCCCACATACTCACGGTAAAAATCGGCGGACAAGAATGCAAAGCGGTATTAAAAGATCTGCAACGTCATCCCTATAAACCCAAAATTTTACATATCGATTTACAGCGTGTCGATGAAAATACCGCCATCCATATGGCGGTGCCTTTGCACTTCCTCGGCGCCGATGTGGCACCGGGCGTCAAATTAGGTGGGCTACTGTCACACAGCATGAGCGAATTAGAAGTTACATGCAAACCCAAAGACTTGCCTGAATACATTGAAGTTGATGTCTCTCAGCTCGATACCGGCGATACCTTGCACATTTCTGACCTGGTATTACCCGCGGGCGTGAAATCTGTCGACCTGTCTCACGGACATGATTCACCTGTCGCCACCCTGCAAAAACTGCGTGGTGCGAGTAGCAGTGAAGAAGACTCCGAAGAAACCGCTGAATAAGCCAGTTAACCGGATCAACACGTGTCAAGCGACCTCAAAGTCATCATTGGTTTAGGTAATCCCGGCCACCAATACCAAGCCACCCGGCATAATGCCGGGTTCTGGTTTGTCGATGCCCTTGCCCAACAACACGGTGGTCACTTTAAACCAGACAATAAATTCCATGCTGACGTCTGCAAATTAACCATTAATGCGCATCCCATTACCCTGCTCAAACCCAATACTTTTATGAATCGTAGCGGCCAAGCGGCCAGCACGTTTACGCATTTTTATAAAATTCCCATGGACAAAGTATTGGTCGCGCATGATGAGTTGGACTTTCCGGTAGGAAAAATACGTTTAAAACAAGGAGGCGGTCACGGCGGTCACAATGGCTTGCGAGATATTATTGGCTTAACGGGCAATAAAGATTTTTTTCGCCTGCGAATCGGTATTGATCATCCAGGGCACCGGGAACAAGTCACCGGTCATGTACTAAGCAAACCCGCCCTCGATGAGCTCACCCAGATTGAGCAAAGCCTCATGCACGCATTGGATATCACCCCATTGCTTGTCCAGGGCGATCTTCAAAAAGCCATGCACCGCTTGCACAATGCCCCCAACAGCTGATCCATTTTTAAACCAACGCAGCTCACCAACCATCACAAGTCATTCAAGGAATATAACATGGGTTTTAAATGCGCTATCGTGGGCCTTCCCAATGTCGGCAAATCAACATTATTTAATGCACTCACCAAAGCCGGCATCGACGCCGCCAATTATCCTTTTTGCACCATTGAACCCAATGTTGGCGTGGTGCCCGTCCCCGACCCGCGTTTACAGGTACTTACCGATATTGTTAAACCACAACGGGTTTTGCCTACCACCATGGAATTTGTTGATATCGCCGGGTTAGTAGCTGGCGCATCGAAAGGTGAAGGTTTAGGCAATCAATTCTTAGCCAACATTCGCGAAACCCATGCCATTGCCCATGTGGTGCGCTGTTTCGAAGATGATGATATCACCCATGTGGCGGGTAATGTTGATCCGCTACGGGATATTGAAATCATTGATACCGAGCTGGCACTTTGTGACTTGGATACCGTAGAAAAAGTCATCCATCGTTTAGGCAAAACTGCCAAAAGTGGCAATAAAGAAGCCATCACCCAAAAAATGATCATGGAACGCGTCGCCCAACACCTTGACCAAGGTCATGCCATTCGTACTCTCGCAATGAATGAAGATGAAAAAGATTTCATCAAAACACTGCAATTACTCACCGCCAAACCGGTCATGTATATTGCCAATGTGAATGACGATGGATTTAAAAACAACCCCCACTTGGATGCCGTCAATGCCATGGCCATCAATGAAAAGGCGCCGGTGGTCCCGATCTGCGCAGCCATTGAAGCAGAAATCGCCGAATTACCTGACGATGAAAAAGAAGAATTTCTCATCGACCTTGGTTTAAAAGAACCCGGCCTGGACCGAGTCATTCGGGCCGGTTACCAATTATTAGGTTTACATACCTATCTGACTGCCGGGGTTAAAGAAGTGCGTGCATGGACGATCCCTATCGGCGCAACCGCCCCGCAAGCCGCCGGTGTCATTCATACCGATTTTGAAAAAGGGTTTATTCGTGCAGAAATTATCTCGTATCCCGATTTTGTACAACACCAAGGTGAGCAAGGTGCCAAAGAAGCCGGAAAATGGCGCCTGGAAGGAAAGGAATATGTCGTTCACGACGGTGATGTCATTCATTTTCGTTTTAATGTTTGATCATCCAGGTACCTTCCCATTAAACATATCATTTATGCATGCGCCAAAACCTATCAATACCGCCAAGCATTGGCTAACATTTTGGCCTCTGCCAACCCAACCCGAAAACCGCAAGACTTAATACCGAGCGATTGGAAAACACGCGGTATCTCCGTCCTCGCATTAGATTTTGATGGCGTACTAGCGCCACATGGCGAAACAATCCCCTTACCGGCCATGCGCCACTGGTTAAAAAACTGTCTGACTCACTTTGCCCCCGATCAAGTTTTCATCCTCAGCAATTGCCCCTCGCCGGCGCGCATCCAATATTTCAATACCACTTTCCCTGGTATTCGTTTCATTTCAGGTGTACAAAAAAAACCCTACCCAGACGGCCTCGCGCAAATTATTAAAATAAAACAGGTCACTGCTCATGAAGTTATGCTCGTTGACGATCGCTTGTTAACCGGCGGACTGGCCGCTTGCTTAGCTGGCACTCAAGTCACCTATATTCAACGGCCTTATATAGCGCTTGCCAAACGCCCCATCAAAGAACTTTTTTTCATCATTTTGCGCCGCTTAGAAAAACACTTTATCAAACGATTCAGTCAATGAACGCCCATTCTGCAAAAATCGAGCTTCAGTGAGACAACGAGTTGCTGGTTTACTGAACACTTACGCTTCCAAACCCGTTGCATTGCACGATCGATTCATTGATAATTCAGTGAAACAATAAGCAGCTTGCCTCGGGAAGCGTGGTAAAAATGACGACATGCGTCAAAGCAACGAAGTGATTTCTTGCACACAGCGAAGAGGCTGTCCAAAAATAGCCTCATAGGTAAGATGCACCCAATTTCTTTCAAAGTCATGACCGACAGGAGATAATCAATGGCGATTAGTCTACAAAAAGGCCAACGTATCAGCTTGGAAAAAGAAGGTGGCGGAAAACTTGAAAAAGTTTGTGTCGGCGTTAATTGGGGGGCGATCGAGAAGAAAGGATTATTCGGTGGCACCAAAAAAGAAGCGGTCGATCTTGACGCTAGTTGCGCGCTTTTTGATAGCAACAACCAATTACTGGATATTATCTATTACGGTAAACTACAAAATGATAATAAATCGATAAGCCATAGCGGTGATGATCTTACCGGTGATATGGATGGTGATGACGGATTAGATAACGAAATCATCACCCTTGATCTTGCCCGTGTCCCACAAGAGGTGACTAAAATCGCCGTGATACTCAACAGCTTTCGTGGGCATGATTTTCAAACCGTACCGTTCGCAACCATTCGCATTTACGAAGGGACCCCCACTAAAGTTGACGCTGTATTCGCCACATTTAACATTGCGAGCGACCCTAAGTTTGCGGGCGCAACCTCAATGGCAATGGGACGTCTGTATCGTCACAACGACATATGGAAGTTTGCTGCCATTGGTGAAACAACCCCCGATAGCAAGCTGGAGGAAACGGTTAAGAGCGTGCAGCAAAGCTATCTCTAAATTAACGAAAGATCATGTATTTTCAGCAAATAACACAGCATGATGTTAAGGAATTAACATCATGCGGCTAATCATCCTAAGCTTGAGCCTTAGCCAAAATTTATGGCGCTCAATCCGATGGATCATACTCAATCGCATCTTGATTTCAGATGTCTTAACAAGTGTGCCTTTCCTAGCAAGCTTGCTTAACAACAAGCTTGCTAGGCTAAATCCAGCACGCCACCCTCACCGAACCATCCGATCACGTTAAGCCACTAAAATCTATCTCCGTGATAACCAAATTGACTATCAATACGCAACCCACAAAATATTTGGATAAAACCACCCGGTTAATTGAGTTCAGCCGCTTGAAAAAAGATCAACCCTAACACTTAACAACATGCACCATCACAAGGAAACCTAAACAATGTTTAAAGATTTTTTACAAAAAGTCAAAGATAAAAGCCAAGAAATGAAAACCGAAGCCATGAAATTTAAAAACAAAAATTTCATGAATGCGGTGGCGGCCTCTTGCGCAATGGTCGCCCGAGCCGATGGCTCCATCGACGATAAAGAAAAACAAGAAATGGCTAAATTCATTGAAGCCTATGATGCCCTAAAAGTATTTAAAACCATTGATGTCATCCGAGCATTTAACGATTTTATTGAGCAATATCAATTCAGTGATGCCATCGGTGAAGCTAAAGCCATGGAAGCGGTTGGCAAATTCAGAGGTAAAGAACAAGAAGCTCGATTGCTCGTGCGGATCTGTATTGCGATTGGCGCTTCCGATGGTGATTTCGATGATGACGAAAAACAAGTGGTGCGTAAAATTTGCCATGAATTGCAACTCAACGCCACAGAATTTGAATTATAATCCATGAAGCAACATCTCTATTTTTTCAGGTACTCCATTGCGGTTACCATCATTGGTTTAATCTGCGGCTACCTCTGGGGCGGAATGACGGCATTGATTCTCGTTGCCATCCTCTGCCTGCTGGAAATCAGCCTTTCCTTTGATAACGCTGTCGTTAATGCCTCTGTGTTAAAAGACATGGATAAAAAATGGCAAGATCTATTTCTCACCGTTGGCATTATCATCGCCGTGTTTGGCATGCGATTAGTCTTTCCCATCGTCATTGTTGCTGTCGCGGCGGATCTTAATGCATTTGCGGTCATGCAAATGGCATTAAATGAACCCGATGAGTACTCTCTGCACCTCACCGATGCGCATGTCAATATTGCGGCTTTTGGTGGTATGTTTTTGCTCTTGGTATTTTTGTCCTTTCTGTTTAACGAAGAAAGAGAACTTCACTGGCTAGAATACGAATTTAAGAAACACAAACAACTCTACTGGCTTGGTCTCGTGGAAAAAAAATTGAGCCAACTCGGCAAATTAGAATCCATTGAAGTCATTATTGCCTTAACCGTGTTACTGCTCGCTCAAGGTTTTCTGCCTGAAGAAGAGCGCCTGAGCGCCTTGCTTGCCGGTATTAGCGGCGTCATGCTATATGTCATTGTCGATAGTATCTCCGCTCTTTTTGAAAACAAAGAAGAAGGTGAAAATGCGGCCAATGTGGCTAAACGTTCGGGCGTCATGGGATTTATTTATCTAGAAATTTTGGATGCGTCATTTTCGTTCGACGGGGTTATCGGCGCCTTCGCAATTACCAAAGATATTGTTATCATTATGATTGGTTTAGCCGTTGGTGCCATGTTCGTACGGTCGATTACTGTGTTCTTAGTGCGCAAAGGCACCTTGGATGAATACGTGTTTCTTGAGCATGGCGCCCACTATGCTATTGGTGCGTTGGCTTCTATCATGTTAATCAGCATGACTTATCACATTCATGAATTGATCACCGGCTTAATTGGTGTGGCATTTATAAGCTTGTCCGTTATCTCTTCGGTGAGATATAAAAGGCGGCAAGAGCACGACCTTAAGATAGAGAATAAAGCTTGATATTAATAAACGACTGTGCACAAAATACAACAGGCGCAATCAATCACTGAGCAACAGCTTACAGCCATGCCGTGCATGACTGTATGATAACGATGGTATTTATTAAATACATTTAAAGGAGAAAGTAATGGGCGTATCTTTACAAAAAGGTGGAAACGTTTCTTTAGACAAAGCCGCACCAGGGATGACCAAAATCATCGTTGGCTTAGGCTGGGATGAAAGGGCAACAGATGGCGCCGACTTCGACTTGGATGCCTCCGCATTTATGCTGACAGAAAGTGGCAAAGTACGTAACGACAGCGACTTCATCTATTATAATAATCTCAAATCAAGCTGCGGATCGGTGGAACACACCGGTGATAACCGCTCCGGGGCTGGAGACGGTGATGATGAAGCCTTGAACATTGATTTATCCGCGGTCCCTGCCGACGTACAAAAAGTCGTGTTTGCTGTCACTATTCATGACGCCGAATCACGCAACCAAAATTTTGGCCAAGTCAGCAATGCATTTATTCGTATTGTCAACCAAGACAACAACGAAGAAGTGGCACGTTACGACTTGAGTGAGGACGCTTCCGTTGAAACCGCTATGATGTTTGGTGAATTATACCGTAATAGTGGCGAATGGAAGTTTCGTGCCTTAGGGCAAGGCTATGAAGGCGGACTCGGTCCTCTATGCCAAGGCTTCGGCATCAATGTTGGCTAACAGCGGTCCACGCTTCACCCCAGAGCATCCATTATTTCTGCTCTGGGGTGGTCTCGCACTACCCGCCCAAAAACATCAATCACAAATTAAGTTTACCTAAAAAAACAAACTAACGTGAAACGATGAGCTCCTATTTTCAGCCACTTCGCGCCTAAATATAACTCAATGAGAAAATTAACCGCCAATATTATTGCCGGCTGTTTAGAAGTCAACCTGACTCAAGAAACCATGCCATTAGAAACGCTATTAACGTTTGCTTCACGAGAAAACCCTAAACGTGGATATTTATTCGTATCCAAAGTGCTGGGAAAACATATTCCCTGCCCACCCTCTCGCATGCGAGCGGTGCAAGACGCCTTAGCCAAACAAATCACCTTAAATGACTCACAAGTTCTCGTGGTGGGTATGGCCGAAACCGCCATTGCGTTAGCGGGTGGTGTCGCACATAGCTTGTCTCAACAACACCCAGATGTTGATGTCGTTTATACCCAAACCACCCGACACGCATTAACTCAACCCATTGCCTTTACCCTGGATGAAAACCATAGCCATGCGCCCGACCATATCGTCTACCAAATGCCCGCTTCACTGAACGAGGTCGCTAAGCAAACCCGACATGCCATCATTGTCGACGACGAAATCAGTACTGGACGAACCTTACAAATATTATCTAAAAAACTTCATGAGCACTACCCACAACTGCAAAAAATAACCTGGGTCTCTATCGCAAACTGGCTAACTAGTACACAGCAACAAGCTTACCGGGCACAGCTAGCCGACCTAGAGATCGAGTTCATTAACTTGCTAGCCGGACATTTCTCCTTTCAGCAACACGCCGACTTCAACCCCAAACTGCCAGACAATATTGATGGAGGTATTACAAAAACCCAAGCGAGAAAGGATACTGGACGACTGGGTTTACGAATGAATCAACTGTCATGTCGTATGATGTCGCCGCTAGAAAAATCTGAGCCAATGGTCATCGTTGGTCAAGGAGAATTCGTCTTGCAACCTTATTTATGGGCTGAAGCGTTAGAAAAAGAAGGCATGGATGTGTTATTCCAGTCAACCACACGCTCCCCAATTATACCTGGAGACGCCATCGAACGTAAAATTGAGTTTAGCGATAGCAATACGCCGTCAACCACACAGTTTTGTTATAACTTACCCAGCGACCGACAAATTATTTATGGCTACGAAAGTGCAGAACACGCCGAACTCTGCGGCTTACGAAAAAAATATCCCGGGCAGGCGGTTATTCTATGTTAAATGTGACGCCATACAAACAAATTGTCTTTACTGATATTGACGATACATTAATTCAAACAAAGCTAAAATGTCCACCAGAAACCCCATTGCATGATGGCGGTGCTAATTCACAAGGAGAAATGATTTCTTTTTATTCTGAGCAACAAAAAACACTATTGAACTGGTTTAATACAGCACGCACCATTCCTGTCACCGGCCGTAATAGCGCCGCACTCAATCGGCTAACATTCACATTTAAACATGAAAAAGTGATTAACCATGGCGCCTTGATATTGGGACAAGATAACCAAGTCGACCCCACCTGGTTACAACAAATCACTAGCGACATCAATGCTTGGCATGAGTTTCTGATTTATTTAGAGAGTAAAGTGCAAACCCTCATTAAGCAACATGGACTCACCATGCGCTGCCGCATTGTCGAAGATTATAATGTACCTTGCTACATTAGTATTAAAGGCAATCATCATCAGTTCGAGCATTTAAAAGAGTTATTAACGGAACACAAAGCCTATCGTTCAGCGGCAAAAATCCATATTAATGGCCGTAATATGGCACTGCTGCCTTGCTATGCCAATAAAGCTAATGCCGTGCATTATTTAATGGCCCACTATAAGAAACAATATGATCACCCATTGTTTATCGGCTCAGGCGATAGCCATACCGATGTCCCATTTATGCAATTATGCCATTTCATGATGATCCCTAACAGCAGTCAAATCAACCAATC